>Ga0182017_10000719_pt1 | contig 25933 bp, 20 predicted proteins | sample 712E3DmetaG_FD_120492 | JGI IMG/M metagenome (GOLD analysis project Ga0182017, IMG submission 120492) | Permafrost microbial communities from Stordalen Mire, Sweden - 712E3D metaG | ecosystem: Environmental > Terrestrial > Soil > Wetlands > Permafrost | place: Sweden: Stordalen | collected... | reverse complement strand
TGGGCCCCGTCTGCCGCCTCGCTCCTCGGTCAAATACGTCGAGTATTCTCCCTCGTCGCTCGTTGCAGCCGGGGCTCCTCGCGACGCGACGGCTCGGTCCAAATTTCAATCAGTAGTGCTAGCTGCCGGTCCGGCGCCTGCGAAGCCTGATGACCGCCAGCAACGCAAGCATCCACGCAGCCGCCCAACCCGATCCACCCCCAGCGTACACCGTGGAGCAGGAGCAGCCTGCGGTGCTCGTCTGCGACACTGATCCGCCGACGGCCGTCGTTGTGCCGCCTGCCAAGACCGACGAACTGTCACCACCCGTCGCGACCGCGCCGCCGCTCGCGGTCTCCGACCCACCGGTTGCGGGCGGGTTCCCTCCCGACGCCACCGCGGATCCGCCCGCAGCGGTGGTCGTTCCCCCGCTCGCGACCGTAGTCCCTCCGCTCGCGGCCATCGAACCGCCCGCAGCGGTAGTCGTCCCACCGCTCGCGGCCGTAGTTCCTCCACGCGCGCCCGTGGACCCGCCCGCAGCTATGGTCGTTCCCCCGCTCGCAGTCGTAGTTCCTCCACGCGCGCCGGTGGACCCGCCCGCAGCGATGGTCGTTCCCCCGCTCGCAGTCGTGGTTCCTCCACGCGCGCCCGTGGACCCGCCTGCAGCGGCCGTGGTTCCCCCATTCGCGCCGGTCGTTCCCCCACCCGCGCCTGTGGTTCCTCCCGTCGACCCGGTGGAGCCCCCAGTGGGCGTCCCTGGTTGGCCATAGGGAATGCCCCGGCCCTGGGTCGTGACGTAGACGCGGCCGTAGTAGTCCTCATCGCCAGCTACGTTGTCCATTTGACCGTACTGGTGCTTGTCGTCGTTCACCCGCAACCATGTTGCACCCTCGTCGGTCGAGCGAAAGACCCCGGAAACGCTGCTGACAGTGCCAATGATATACACAGCGGGATACGAGCTGCCCTGCGCAGCCTTGCCGAAGCCGACTGAATACACCTGCGAGGGCCCGGTCACCTTGGTCGCACCCGCCCCAGAGTTCTTCGAGTGGTACAAGTTGCTCCCGGCCGAGACCCAAACCTCCCCCTCCATTCCAAAAACCGCGGCGGCGCGACCACTGCCCGAGAGCCCCGTGGTAGCTGCGGTAAAGGTTGCGGCACCGTCAGTGCTGGCGTAAAGGCTTCCCCCCGAAAACGCATAGAACTTCTTCGGATTGACACGGTCGGAAGCCACCCTAGCGCCCGATGGCAGGCCTGAACAGGCTTTCCAAGTTGCGCCGTTGTCGGTTGAATAGTTCTGGCCCCACACGAACACCGAGCCATCGGCCCCCACCGCCACCTTGGAGCCCCCGGCCTGGCTGGCAAAAGGCTTCCACGTAACACCATTGTCAGTCGAGTATCCTCCCGACGGACTTCCTGTTCCGCAATCGGCTACGATATTGGGATTGAGGCCGGCAAAATCGACACTGTTGCCGTTGCCGAACTTGGGATTGGTGACCATGCCGGTTGGCGACGGCGTATCGAGCGCATCGGTTGCCGAACGTATGATGCCTATGTCCCCGACAACCGCAAATACCGCTGTCTTGACCGAGCTCGTCAAATCCAAGCCCACCGTTTCCTCGAAGTCCTTGTCTTCGAAGCTCCAGACAATCCCGCTTGCCGCATCGGTGTTCTTGCTTGACCAGACCCCCTGGCCGGTCACGTAGAACGCACGGCTTTGGTTGAACGGGTCGATCTCGATGTCACCTGCCCAGCCCGCCGCACTGGGGGTAGTGCAGTTGGCAGGTCCGAAGCAAAGATACTCGGCGCCATTCATGTTGTGGGTCGCATTGCGGCCTATTGCCGTCCAACTGGTTCCGCCGTTGGTGGTCCGGTACATCTCATCCGGAGCCCACCAATCCAGGGTCGAGGCAAGCGCATAGTTGGGGTCAGATGCCGATACACTGATCCCGCCGATACCGCCTCCGTGACCAGTCGGGTTGACATTGGTCCACGCAGTAGTTGCGGTGTTCAGCTTCCAAACCGAACCACTTGATATGCTGTTGGGACCAGAGCTGCTATTGTAGGCAATCCATAGGTTCCCGTCCGAGGCGAGTACCCCATGGTGGGGCATCATGCCCGAAGGCGGATTGGTCCCGGTCACCAACGCCCAAGTTGTGCCCGCGTCGGTCGAGCGATAGAGATTGGTACCCGCAGTTGTGGCTGCCACACCAACGTAGATCGTTGAAGAACCATTCCCGGCTGTCCCGCTGGTCTTGTCAAACACCACGAAACTCAGACCATAGGGGTTCGTGCCGGTCACGGGAAAGCTGGCAACCTTGGCCCAGGTGGCCGCAGAGTCCGTGCTCTTCCAAAGCCCCGCGGTTCGGGAGCCGAAGTAGAGAATACTCGTCTTGTTGGGATCGACCATCAGGCGTTCGCCCAGCGATCGGCCGTCAGCATTTCCTCCCATCGGCGTGGCAATGTTGTACCTAGTCCATGTATCGCCGCGATCCGCGGATCGGATGATTTGGCCGTTGCCTGATGAGGTATAGGTTCCCACGGCCATGTACACCACATTGGAATCGACCGGGTCAGCGGCAATACTCTCCACGCCGATGTACTTCACGTCTGCTCTGGTCAACCAATCCATGATTGGTATCCACCCGTATTTGGTTTCGTCCCATCGGTATGCTCCGGCCATATCGGTGCGGGCATAGAGAACGTTCTTCTCAGCCGTACCGAAGACAAGGCCAGGAACAAATCCGCCTCCCCGAATTGCAACGCTCTGCCAAACATATGATTCAGCCGTCTGCGCATGCGGGCTTTGCGTGGCAAGTAGCAGTAGCGCCCCGACCACGGACAGCGTTATGTTTCTCTTTCCCATGTTCCGATCTCCTTTGAAACTGGTGGCAGGTCGCGTTCAGGGGCGTGAGAGTCCCTCACTTATGCCAGTAGCAGGAGGCAGCGTATGCGGTTCACGCCATGGCGGGTGAGCGAGCGGACACGGAACAAGCCAGGTTCGAATCCGAGGCGGGGATGCGGCGGAAAGCGGCCGACGGGAAACGGCGACGGGAGGATCCGACAGTGCTAGGCTGCTGCCACCCGTGAGCCAGGACACACCGCCCCCCCATCTCGACCTCAGCCCGCTGCCCGGCAGGCAGACCGGCGGCAACCTGCCCGATCTGGTCGGCTTGATGCAGCGGCTGCTGGCGCCCACCGGCTGCCCCTGGGATCGCGAACAAACCCTGGAGTCGCTGCTGCCCTACCTGGTCGAGGAGACCTACGAAGTGGTGGACGCCCTGCACGCGGGCGACGTGCGCAACCATGCCGAGGAGTTGGGCGACCTGCTCTTGCAGATTGTTTTTCAAGCTGAGCTGCGCCACGCAGAGGGCGCCTTTGGCATCGACGATGTTGTGCGCGGGATCGTGGCCAAGCTGGTGCGCCGCCATCCCCATGTGTTCGGGGAAGCGCAGGCCAAGACCTCGGCGGCTGTGCTGGCCAACTGGGCCAAGCTCAAGGCGGTCGAAAAGGCGAAAAAGGGACGTAAAGGCGCGCTCGACGGAATCCCGCGCAGCGCCCCGGCTTTGGTGCGGGCCACGCGCGCCGGCGAAAAGGCAGGCGCGGTGGGCTTTGACTGGCCGGATGCGGCTGGCGTGCGCGACAAGGTCGACGAGGAGTTGGCTGAGCTGGACCATGCCTGCCAAGCTGGCGATCGCGACCAGATGATGCACGAGCTAGGCGACACCCTGTTCGCCTTGACCAATCTGGCGCGCAAGCTGGGGCTGGACGCCGAAAATGCCCTGCGCGAAGCGACCGACCGTTTCGCCCGTCGCTTCGGCCACATGGAAGAAGCGCTGCTGGCCGAGGGCCGCACTGTCGCGTCGGCTAGGCCCGAAGAGTTGGAGCGCCTGTGGCAGGCCGCCAAACGCGTGCCTGGAATCGATGAGCCTGGCTCTGGCTAGTGAAGAATGCGAATCACCACGGAGGACGCGGAGACGGAAAGACCGAGCCAGATGAGAAGTGGCGGGACTTCAGCCAGAGTGCAGACATAGTCGAAGGCAAGAGGCTGCGACAAGGGGGACCTATGATAAGACTTCGTTGTTCCTTGCTTCTCTCGGTACTGGTTGTTGGTTTGGTTTCGGCCAACGCCTGTGGGCGCACCGAGATGAATGTCACGTCGAGAGAGGGCGGGCAGATCACCGGCGGGGCATCCTCGGGTTCCATACCGGCGGGCGCTACGGGTGGCAGCACCACGGCGGGATCAGTCGGCCGCACCGGCGGAACCAGCCGATCCGGCACGAGCAGTGTGGGTGGGACCGGGGGCTCTGGCGGCAGCGACGGCGGAGTCTGTAGCGAAGCGCCCTGTTGGGCGTCGTTGACTGTGGGTTGCTTGCCCTCGGGCGGTTGCACGTACCAGCACACGCAGACCTCAGTCTCGGGCACGCTTCTCGAAACGGGCACCTACTGCTACTCCAACGGTGTCAAGCAGCAGCAGACCACTACGACGACCACATCGACGATGACAGCCAAGCGCGACAACAACATCTGCTACAGCTCGGAGTTGTCGTTGAGCACCGGCTCATTTGTGCTTCGGGATGGTGGCGGCAACCAAGTCGCCACTGGGACGCTGAGTCGCGACTCGCACGGCACGTACACCGTCGTTGTAACCTGCAACGGCGGCCAGCCCACACGGCTGAGCGATGCGTGCTACAACGCCGATGCCTATGCCGGTACGTGCCTTCCGGGCGAGTGCACCTTCTGACCGGCCTCGACCTTCACAGCCAGCCGGCGGCGTGTGCGCCGAGCAGGAGTACTGCGCCCCACGCGCCGGCGGCCACGTCATCCATCATCACGCCCCAGCCCTCGGGCAGGCGCTCGGCGGCGCGCGCGGGCCAGGGCTTCCACTGGTCGAACACGCGGAACAGAATCACGCCGACCACCAGGCCGATCCAATTCGTCGGCGCGGCAAGCAAGGTGATGAGTACACCGGCCACCTCGTCGATGCAGACGATCTGCGGATCTTTGATCCCGAGTTTGCGCACCACCTGATTCGACGCCCACACGCCCACCGCCGTGATCACCGCGGCTGCGGCCGCGACTGCCAGCCTGCCGCCATAGTGGGCCAGCAAAAGATAGATGGGGATCGCGCCCAGCGTTCCGGCGGTTCCTGGCGCCTTGGGCACGCGGCCACAGCCGAACCAGATCGCCAGAATGTACGCCACGCGATACTTCACGACTCCTCCCCGAGCATGGCGCGGACCTCTGCCGAGTATTTTCCTTGTTCGTGCACGACTAGCGGCGCTTCGGTCTGGGCCTCGGCGACCAGGGCCGACCGTCGTGCTTCAAAGCAGAAACGGCTGGCGCGCGCTCCGGCCTGCGCCTGCACCATGCGCAGCCGGGCCATGGCCAGCCCGCATGCGGTCAGGGCCGCGCGCATCTCGTCGAGGCGATCGGCGGGGTAGATCGCGGCCAGCCGACCCTCGGGCCGCAACGCCACCTCGGCCACGCGAAGCCACTCGCCCAAAGTCAGCGCGACCTCGTGATGCGCCAGCGAGCGCTCTGCCTGCGGCGGCAACACACCCTTGCCCAGAGGCCGAAACGGCGGGTTGCTCGCCACCAGATCGAAAGCCGCGGCCGGCACCAGCCCAGCCTGGCGCGCATCAGCCGCCACTACGGCAAAGCGCGCGCCGAATCCATTTGCCTGCACCGATCGCGCCGCCAGCCCTGCCAGCCGCGGCTGAATCTCCACCCCCAAACCGGTTGCGGTTTGGTCGCGCGCCAGCAACAAGAAGGATAGGGCGCCGGTACCACAGCCAATGTCCAGGAAGTGGCGGTAGGGCGCCTGAATGAAACCCGCGAGCAGCACCGGATCCAGACTGGATCGGAAACCGCGCGCCGGCTGGATCAGCTTGACCCGACCGCGCAGGAGGGTGTCGTGGGTGACGTCATCCGGCTCGCGCGCATCGTCCGCGACGGTCATACTTTTGGCAGCACCGGCTCCTCGCCCGGATCGATGCGCGCCATCACCAAGCCGGTGGCCAGTTTGGGCTGAAAGTAGGTCGACTTCTGCGGCAGCACGAAGCCCGCCTCACAGGCGTCCAGCACTTGGGACACCTTGGTCGCGTTCATGAGCAAGGCTGCTTGCACCTCGGAGGAGGCCACCCGGCCCAGGGTTTCGCGCAGATCGTGGCTGTAGCTCAGGTTCGACTGTCGGGCCATGGCCTCGGACCCGATGCCGAGCAGCGGTTCCAGCACCAGGCCGTGCAACACGCTCACATCCAGACGAGCGAGAGTGGGCGGGCCCAGGCGCGCCAGGTCCGCGTCGGGCCGCAGCTTGAGCCAGGTCGTGCCACGCACGCCGGCTCGACGGAAACCAAAGGTCACGGCTTTCTCACCCTCGCGGCGCAGGCGCTCCTCGATGGCGACTGCGTCTTCCTCGCTGCCTGACACGACCTCGAACCAGGGACGGCAGCGCTCGGCCAGGGTGGCGAGCGCCTCCGCGGACAAGCCATGCACCATGCGGTGGGTGGGCAGGACCAGCAGGCCCGGGTCCTCAGCACGGGCAAAGAACATCACGCCCCAGTCGGCCAAAGAGCGGCCCAGCGGCAAAGTGGCGGGCCGCAGAGCGTCGCGGATGGCGACCATGGTTTCGTAGCGGTGATGGCCGTCTGCGATCATCACGCTACGGGGGGCCAGCCCGCGCGCCACCGCAGCGATCACCGCCTCGTCGGTCACCACCCACAAGCGGTGGCGGCAACCGTCGGGCGTGGTGGCGTCGACATCAGGCGCCGCGACACAGGCGCCATCAAGCGCCGCCTCGATGGTACCGGCGGGATCGCGATACAGGGAAAACACCTGGGAGAAGTGCGCGCGGGTGGCGCGAATCAGCTTGAAACGATCGACCTTGGGGCCCGACAGGGTGTGCTCGTGGGGCAAGACCACGCGCGCGGAGAACGGCGAAAGCTCGATGAGCGAGATGAACCCTTTGCGGGTGTACTTCCGCGGACCAGCCGCATCTGTGAAGGTGAACTGCTGTTCGTAGCGATACAGGGCCGGCCGCGCGTCCTGGCGCAAGGTTCCCTCGGCCAGCCAAGTGTCGAGTTGCGCGCGCGCGTTGTCGTAGCGGGCGTCGCCTTCGCCGCGCGGCAGATCCAGGTGCACGATGTTGCGCGGGTGGCGTGCCTCCAACTCCTTGCGCTGAGTTTCGTTGATAACGTCGTAGGGTGGGGCCAGAAGCGGCGCGAGGTCGGCAAACCGCCCCTGGTCAAAACGGAGCGCGCGAAAAGCAGCTATGCGTGCCATGGGCCGGGAAGTCTATAGCGAGATTCGGGGCTCTCGTCACGCGCAAAGAAATTCCGCTACTGGTAGACGATCTCCATCACGCAATCGCGCTCACCACATCGGAAATCCAGGCGCAGGCGTCGGCCCTCATCGTCGACCAAGAACCACGGCTCGGCCGGGCAGTGACGGGACGGATCGCCGGGCCGGCGCGGGCAGAAGCCCATTTCGTACTTGATGCACATGCGGCTGAGCATCACCCGGCGGCCGTGCATGTCGAGGCCGCTCTCAGCTGCGGGTTCAATCCGCTCCACGCCATGGCGCCGGTAGAAAGATGCCGCCTTCTGATTGAGCACGTTGCCGAGAAACGACAATTCTCGCTCGGGAAATGGGGTGGGGTTGGGCGCGTGCGCGACCACGCGCACCGGCCGCAGGCGGGCGCGCTGCTGCCGCAGCTCCTCGACCAGAGCACGGCGCAAGCCATTGAGCTTGGCCAGCGGCACATGAGGCATCCGGGGCAAGTCGAGATCCACGCGCGACGCACAGAACTCGCTGGTGCCCAGCTTGGCGAGCTGACGTTGGAGGACCAGGCGCGCCTGGGCCGGCTGGTCAGCCCACACCCGCACGCAGTCGATTCCCGCGCCAGCGGTGACTCCGTCCTCATCGCTGGCCTCCAGGCGAAATCCCGTCGCGCTCTCTGTCAGCCGTAGCTTCACTGCGATCCGGCGTTGGTTCCGGCTGCGCACCACCTGACTGACAAAGGCGTGGTCGTGGTTGCGGAACACGCGCACGTCACGCTCGATGCCGCCCAGATTCTCGGGAAAGACAGCCGCGCCCTCGATCTGGTTGACCACCGTGCCGTGTAGTTCCTGGTCGCGGCCGAAGAAGCTGATGCCATCGCCACTGTGCAGGGACGCGGCGGTTTCCAGGGCGAACGAGTCGCGGCGCACTTCGACCACGCGGCCCAGGGGCTCACCCACGTGTTTGGGCGAATCAGGCGATGCTACCGCAGCTCCGCGGCCGTGCAGGAAATACGCCGTGTAGCCGCGATTGAAGGTCTTGTCGGGATCGGGCTCGAAGCCGAGCGTGGTCGTGCCCGAGGACGCACGCCGGCCGCCCATCTCGACCAGCACGGCGTCCAACTTGCGCCGATAGTGACCTACGATATTCATCACGTAGGCTTTGTTTTTCAGACGTCCCTCTATCTTGAATGAGGTGACCCCGGCCTCGACCAGTAGGAGCAGCTCGGCGGTCAGGTTCAGATCGCGCAGCGATAACAAATGCTTGTCGTGCACCAGGGTTGCGCCAGCCGCATCTTGCAGGCAATACAAGCGACGACAGGGCTGGGCGCACTGGCCGCGGTTTCCGCTGCGGCCACCGAGAGCGTAGCTCAAGCCACACTGCCCGCTCATACTCACGCACAAGGCGCCGTGGATGAATGCCTCCAGCTCGATGCTGGTGGCGGCGCGAATGGCGCGGATCTGGTCGAGGTCAAGCTCGCGGGCCAGGATGGCGCGCGCGAAACCAACCTTCTCCCAGAATGCCACGCGCTCCGCGCTGTGGTTGTGCATCTGGGTGCTGGCAATCAGCGGCAAAGGTGGCAGGTCGCATTCCAGCAGCCCGACGTCCTGGATGATGAGCCCATCCACGCCTGCCTGATGAAGCTGCCAGCACAGGCGCTCGGCGTCGGCCAGCTCGTCGTCGCGCAGCAGGGTGTTGACCGTGGCGTAGACCCGCGCCCACATCCGATGCGCGTAGGCGGCCAGCTTTTCGACGTCCGCGATGGTGTTGGCCGCAGCCTCGCGCGCGCCAAAGCGCGGCGCGCCCACGTACACCGCATCGGCGCCGCAATCGATGGCCGCCTGGCCGCATTCCAGATCTTTGGCAGGCGCGAGAAGTTCAAGGCAAAGCATGGACGAAGCGTCGAGCCCCGGGGGGGCCGTGATATCGCTCATTCTGCGCAGGAGAAACTGTGGGTGCCAGTGGTCAATGAAGAGTGCTATTGGCACTTCCCGCTGGCGAGGGGCGGCCAGCCACGATCGCACAGACAGCGGCCGGCATCCTTGTCGCAGACGCGATTCTGACAGTACCGTGACGTTCTCACCAATCCTTCCCAGGGTGATAAGATCCACATCGGCCATGCGGCTGGCTGCGATTTCGAGCTTGCTCTCTGTGGCGCTCGCCTGCGCGTGGTTGTGCATGTCATGGGCGGCGTCTGCACAGGACGGGGGCGCCTATCCCCCCGCGACCGCCCCAAGTTGCGCTGGCGCTTGCCTCTCGGGTTGGGTCATGGATATCGATGGCCCAATGGGTGATAGCGAGATTCGGCTCGTGTCGCTGGCGCCCGAGCCGCGCCCATGCCCAAAGGAATCCAAACACTCCCTCGATCTTCCCGACTGTGCCTGTGCGAAAGCGATGGAGAACTGGCAGCGCCGCTTGGCCCGCTGCACGCCCGCAACATCTCTCAGCCACGTCCGCAGCGATGCCCATGGCCGGTTCGAGCTGACGCTGCTGAAGGGAGGCAATGCACTCGAAGTCGAGAGTGCTCGCGGCATGCGCTGGATGCCCCTGCCCCCCGTGCAGGTCTTTGGCAAGCCGGCCACGGAGGTAACCACGGGCGACACCCAGGTGCGCCTGGTCATTCCTTGATCGAAGTGACCCGCCGCTGTTTTTCGGAGCTACTTGTGGCTGGCGCGCTCGGAGAACAGTTGCGCCAGCCCATTGGCGCTTGCTGCGCACACGCCGCGCTCGGTGACCAGGCCGGTTACCAGGCGTGCCGGCGTGACGTCGAACCCGGGGTTGGCCACCGGGCTATCGGGCGGGGTGATCAGCACCGAGGTGGGCTTTCCGTCGGGCCCCAGTCCGCGCATCAGGCGCACCTCGTCGGCGCCGCGTTCTTCGATAGGGATCTCGGCCACGCCGTCGCGGATGGTCCAGTCGATACTGGGACTGGGCAGGCAAACATAGAAAGGCACCTGGCAATCACGCGCGGCCAGGGCCTTGAGATACGTGCCGATCTTGTTGCACACGTCGCCAGTGGCCGTGGTTCGATCCGTGCCGACGAGGCAGAGGTCGACGGCGCCGTGTTGCATGAGGTGGCCGCCGGCATTGTCCACGATCACATGGTGGGGCACGCCGTGCTGGCCCAACTCCCAGGCGGTCAGTGAGGCGCCTTGGTTGCGCGGCCGGGTTTCTTCCGCCCACACATGCACAGGGATTCCGGCATCGTGCGCCTTGTACACTGGCGCCAGGGCGGTGCCCCAGTCGACTGTAGCCAGCCAGCCGGCGTTGCAGTGGGTGAGTACGTTCACCGGACTGGATCCCTTGCGCTGGGCGATTGCTTCGATGATGCGTTTGCCATGCTCGCCAATGGCTGAGCACAGGGCCACGTCATCGTCGCAGATCTGGCCCGCGCGAAGGTAGGCAGCGCCAACGCGCTCAGCGGGTGGCAATTGGACAGTCGCGGTGCGGATCTCGTCCAGTGCCCAGCGCAGGTTGACTGCAGTGGGCCGCGTGGCCAGAAGCTGCGCATAGGCACGCGCCAGGCCCGCGTCGCTGGCTTCGTCTCGCAAAGCCAGCGCCATTCCATACGCCGCGGTGGCGCCGATGAGCGGCGCGCCCCGCACCACCATGTCGGCAATGGCCCGCGCAACGTCCCCCAAAGTTTGCAGTCGCGCGAGCCGGAATTCGTGCGGCAGCATGCTCTGGTCGATCACCTCGACTGACCAGCCGTCGGCGTGCAGACGGATGGTGCGATAGGGAACTCCGGCTACATTCATGGCAGCTAGTCCAAGTACTTCGCCGTGATAGGCGCCAAGCGATCGCGCACCTCGCGCGGGATGTGGCGCCGGTCGCTCCAGATGGCCAGCTTCAATGCCTGTTGGCAAGCACAGGCGCTTGCGGGCAGGGATGCGATGGCAGGCAACCCAGCGCGGATCAATGCCAAGGCATTCTGGGTCGCGGACTGCACGTTGGCGATGATCTCCTCCAAGAGGTGGATTTGGTCCACGTCGGTCCGGTGCGCCCGCCAGCAGTCATAGTCGGTCGACAGAGCCACCGAGGCGTAGCAGATCTCGGCCTCGCGAGCCAGCTTCGCCTCGGGCATGACGGTCATGCCGATGAGATCGCCGCCCCACTGTCGGTGCATCTCGCTTTCCGCGCGCGAAGAGAACTGCGGGCCCTCCATGCACACGTAGGTGCCGCGCAGGTGGACCTTGACCGGCACCGTGGTTGCCGCACTGGTGAGCGCTGCGCGCAGGGCCGGGCAAAAGGGCGCAGCCATCTCCACGTGCACCGCCAGACCTTCGAAGAAGGTGCCCGGCCGGCGAAAGGTACGGTCGATGGCCTGATCAGGCAGCACCAGATCGCGCGGCGCAATCTCCTCGCGCAAGCTGCCCACCGCACCGCTGGCGATGATGCGAGTCACACCCAGTTGCTTGAGCGCGAAGATGTTCGCCCGGTAGGGCACGCTGGAAGGATTCAGCACATGACCTTCGCCGTGACGGGAGAGCAGGGCCACTGGAACGCCGCCCACCTCGGTCGTGAGAATCGGGGCTGAGGGACGGCCAAAGGGCGTGTCGATGTCATGTGTCTGGCCCTTGCCGACCGTGCCGAGCGTGTCGCCAAGTCCGGTGCCTCCAATGATGCCGATCATGAAAACCTCCGTGGTGCTTTTCTTAGAGGACACCAGGTTGCATCGCCCGGCCCGCCAGCGCAAGCTGGATGCTCGCTCACTGGAGCGAAGAACCGTGGTCGTGGTCGTGGCTGGGGTCGCGCGAGAGCACCCTGGGGCATGTCGAAGCAGAGACTTGGCGGCCGCGGAACCAGCCACCGCCGAGTTCAAGGCAGCGGGCCGCTCGACGTGTAGATGTATCCGCCGTTGACCACGGCAACGAGCTTGGTGCCGTCGGCAGACGACGACGCCGAAGACCACCAGTACTGCTGGGTACCGGTCTGCGTCCAAGTCACCCCCGAGTCCGCAGACAGGTAGATGTACCCGCCTGATGCCGGAGAAGTGCCGCAGGCCACGGCGACGAGCTTGGTGCCGTCGGCAGACGACGCCACTGAACACCAGTACTGTTGGGTGCCAGTCTGGGTCCAGGTCGCCCCGGAGTCCCCGGATGTGTAGATGTAGCCACCGAAGGTCACGGCGACGAGTTTCGTGCCGTCCGCCGACGACGCCACTGAAAACCACTCCTGCTGGGAGCCGGTCTGGGTCCAAGTCGCCCCGGAGTCTCCGGATGTGTAGATGTGGCCGCCGTCGCCCACGGCGACGAGTTTCGTGCCGTCCGCCGACGACGCCACTGAGGCCCAGAAGGCAATGCTGTTGCGCTGGGTCCAGGTCAGTCCGGAGTCCGCTGACGTGTAGATGAAACCGCCGGCGGCGACGAGCTTGGTGCCGTCGGCAGACGACGCCACTGAAGACCAGTACCGCTGGGTACCAGTCTGGGTCCAGGTCGCTCCGGAGTCCGCTGACGTGTAGAGGTAGCTGTCCAAGTCGGTCGCAGCGACGAGCTTGGTGCCGTCGGCAGACGATGCCACTGAAGACCAGAACTGCTGGGTGCCAGTCTGGGCCCAGGTCGTTCCGGAGTCCGCTGACGTGTAGATGTAGCCGGGGTAGGAGTGGCCGACGACAGCGACGAGCTTGGTGCCGTCCGCGGATGACGCCACGGATGTCCAGTCCCGTGCGCCACCTCGCTGCGTCCATGTCATCCCTGCAGTGGGAACGCCCCCGGCATCTCCACTTTGATTGCCATTGCCGCCGCTGCTGCAGCTAGTTGCGCCAATCCCGAGCAATCCGGCAATTGCCACTCTCCAGAGCGTTCGTAGCATCGTCTGTTCCTCCTATTGCGCTGGCCACCAGCAGACGTCATTCCTGATCTCGGTTCCTGCGCGCAGGGCCGAGCCCCTACGCCTCTACATCATCAGCTGCCTTGATTGTGGGTGACCGTTCCTGTCAACGCGTCGGCTTCAAGGTGTTCTTGGCTGCTACGGTCGTGACGGCAACAAACCGGTGACCGACGTTGTCGACCATCACGCCGAAGCCCTCCAGCGTGCGCACGCCAAGCAGACAGAGATCGCTCCTCTCGGCGAAAACCACCTCATCAACAGTTTCAAAACCCTCCGCGGCCAGGACCGCGTAGCGAACCTCTCGTTCGATCACCTCCTTCGTGGTCGTCACGAAGGTCCGCTTGCGGCGCGGCCCGACCCCGATGGCTCTCATCTGTTGGGCCGGCAGCCAGCTCAGTTCAGAGCCTGCGTCAACCAAGGCCTCAATGGGGGGAAACCTGAGCCTCGTCCTTCGGATTCCGGGCCACGACATTGACGCGAAACCGACTCATGAAATGAATGATACCCCAGGTTCACGCTGGCGCCCCAGAAGTTGCAGGCACACGCGCGGCTGGACCGGGGCAAGGGATTGGGCGAGCATCAGGACCGAGTTTCGTGGGCCCGACAATGAGAGGGGTCCCGAGAATCGCAAGCTACCCCTGGCTGAGCTCCGCGGCAGCCAGACGTCCGAATTCCCTCAGTGTCACCTTGTTCTCGGTCATGGCGGCAAAGACCTGGTCCAAATCGACGGTGGTGTACATGTGAGCGAGAACATTGCGGAGGCCCATCCACCCTTGCAAGGCCAATGATTGAGACGGAGTGATGAGCCCGGCCTGAGCGAGACGAACAAAGGCGTCGCGGTAGGTTTCCGGCACACCGAGGCCCCGCTTGGCCACTATCTCCATCGCGAGATCGAGGCAACACTGGGCAGCCAGCTCGAGGGCCCGGCTCACCTTGAGCCACGTGTCCAGGTCGGCCTCAAGTTGCGCGCGCGTGACTTCCTGCCCGTATTGGTAGAGCCGACCGAGGAGGCGTTCGAGCAGCTCTAGCTGGGACTCACCCATGGGTCCACCGTTGCAGCATCTGCGCCCTCATGTGCTGCCAGGTCGGCTTGAAATCCAGCCATTCGATCATCGCTTCGGCCTCGAAGGCGATCCTCATGGCACGGCTCCGCTCGAAGATGAGTTGCCCTTCCCGCACGACGCTCGCGCGAAAGCGGGGGCTGGCGCCGCGCAGGGCGCGCAGATCGATGTCCGGCCCGTGCGGAGCACCATCTGCCTGCAGAGCAGCGGCCAACGGCTCGAGGCCGGCGGCATCGGCCCCACGCTCGGTGAGAACAGCAACGTCCAAATCGGCCAAGGGCTCTCCCCGCGCGCCCGATCCGTAGAGGTAGGCGGCCACGATGGTGGGATGGGGCGCGAACACACGTTGGGCCGAGGCGCGGAGCCGCTCGATCGCAGCGGGATCGAGTCGTGGGTGGAGAAAAGCCGTGGGGCTGTGCATGGAGCCAGCCTAGGCTAGCACGCGCGCGCCATCCGCGGTACGGCCTCATCGTGAGCGGCAGCGCCTATCAGTTCAAGTTCCACCGTCCTCCGCAGCCACCGATGTCCGTCCCGTAGGGACGACCTGCGGTCTCCAGCGGTCGCCTCGGCCGTCAGAGGTACTGACGCACAATGCGCCGACTTTGAGCATCCAACTGCGGCACCGAGGTGATGCGGAAGCGAATGCCGTGGTTGTCGATCAGCAGAACGCCGTCGCTGCCCATGCGACGGATGTTGTCCTCACTGGGCAGCTCGAACCTGGTGTCGCCGCGGTCGGTTTTGACGAACCACTGGCTGGAAACGCCGCCCTCGTCCACGCGCAGGATGTGCAGGATGCGCGGGATGAACTCGCGCCGAGCCAGCTCAGCAGCAAGCTGGTCGCGCGTCTTGGGGTCGAGCTCGGCCAGGTCGGTCAGGCAGAGGACCTCGTGGCCGCTTTCGTCGCAAAGGGAAATCCACTGGTCGGGCGCTGAGAACGGGAAGGCGCGCACGGGCACGACACCGCTGTGGCTTTCCCCGTTGGCCAGGGTCACGACGAACCGGCCAAAGGCGTCGTAGTGCAGGCGAATGGGGACGGCTGGGCCGATGTCGTTCACGCGTCACCTCCCTCGCGGTCAGGTAGGGGTGGCGGCAGCTCCCGCGGCGGCTCGGGACTTCCCAAGTCTTGTCCAAGCTGCATCTGCGCCTGGTAAAGCTGCGCGTAGCGGCCGCCCGCGGCGAGGAGATCGGCGTGCTGTCCCATCTCGACGATGTGGCCGTGCTCGAGCACGACCAGCCGGTCCGCTTTGTTCAGGGTGCTCAGCCGGTGGGCAATCGCGATGGTGGTGCGGCCGCGCACCAGGTTGTCGAGCGCCTCCTGGATCTCGCGTTCGGTTTGCGTATCGACCGACGAGGTCGCTTCGTCGAGGATGAGGATGCTCGGGTCGATGAGCAAGGCGCGCGCGATGGAGATGCGCTGGCGCTCCCCACCCGACAGGGTGTGGCCGCGTTCGCCCACCATGGAATCGTAGCCATCGGAGAGTTGCAGGATGAATTCGTGCGCCCGCGCGGCCCGCGCCGCCGCCACGATTTCGGCCCGCGTGGCGTTGGGTTTGCCGTACGCGATGTTCTCCGCGATGGTGCCCCAGAAAAGAAAAGGGTCCTGCAACACGATGCCGATGTGACGGCGGTACTCGGCGATCGGGAAAGACCGGATGTCGGTTTCATCCACCAGCACGGCGCCCTCGCTCACGTCGTAGAAGCGGCAGACCAGATTGACGAGAGTGCTCTTGCCCGCGCCGGTGGTGCCCACCAGGCCGATCATCTCGCCGGGCTTGATGTCCAGACTGACGTCGTCGATGACCTGGCGGCTGCCGAAGCGGAAGCTGGCGCTGCGCACCTCGATGGCGCCGCGGATCTTGTCCGGGTGAACGGGATGCGCCGGCTCGGGCACGCCAGGGGGACGGTCCAGGATTTCGAACAAGCGCTGGCTGCTGGCCGCCGCTTTCTGCGTGCTGGTGGCCATGCGGCTCATGGACTCGAGCCGCGCATAGAAACGGCCAATGTAGGCCAGGAAGGCCACCAGCACGCCAACCGTGACCCGACCGCTGAAGACCTGCCAGGCGCCGACCGCCCAGACCACCAACAGGCCGACCTGAGTGAGCAGGGCCACCGCGGGCCAGAAGAAGGTCCATACCCTGTTGACCCGGTCGTTCGCCCCGATGATGCGCAGGTTGGCGGCGCGGAAGCGCTCGATTTCCCGTTTCTCCTGCGCGAAGGCCTTCACCACGCGAATGCCCGGAATCGTGTCGGCCAGCAGGCTGGTCATTTCGGCCCAGGCTCGGCCACCGTGGAGAAAGCCGTGGGTCATCCGGTCGCGCAGGTGCACGGTCAGCCAGGCGATGATCGGGAAGGTGCACAGCGTGGCGGCTGCCAGGATGGGGTCGATGCTGATGAGCACCACCGCGGTGCCCACGATCATCAGCACGTCGGCGACGAAGTCGACCACGGTGTCGGAGAGGAAGCTGCAGATGCGATCCGTGTCGCTGCTGATTCGGGCCACCAGATCGCCGGTGCGCTTGGTGCCAAAGTAGTCCAGTGACAGCTTCTGCAGGTGGGCATAGGTGGTGTTGCGCAAGTCTGCGCTGATGCGCTCGCTGAGCCGCGCCAGCACCCAGCCCTGGGCCCAGCCCAACGCCCAGGCCAGCAGCGACGCGCCGGCAAAGGCGATCAGGTAGAAGCCAACGCGGCGGAATCCGGCGACGCGCTCTTGCTCGATGCTGCGCAGGCCCGCCTGGCGGTCGTTCATCCCCGAGGCGGAACGCAGCTCCTTGACGTGGTCCTGGTACGGTTCAAGCACCTTGTCGACCAGAGGCCAGGTCAGATAGGGCGGGACCAGGCCGGCGGCGGTTCCGCCCAGGGTGAGCAGAAGGCCAAGCGTCAGCGCGGCGGTGTGAGCACGGGCAAAGCGAAACAGGCGGAAGAGCGAGCGCAGGTTGACAGGCAGGGCGGGCTTCTCGCCCTCAGGCACGGCCAGCTCTTCGTCCCGGCCGGGCTCGCCGGGCTCGTGGCCCGCGGCCAGGCGGTCGAAGGCGTCCGCCAGATCGCGGGCAGCGCCGGCCCGGCCCACGGTGTGGTACCAGCATGCCAGGCGCGTGGCGGGGCCGAGTGCTTCCAGCGTGCCCAAGCCGCCCCGGTCTTGCGCCTGCAGCCGCGCCACTTGGTCGAGCGGCCAGGTGCGCAACTCGGCGCCTTCGCGCGCCAGAAGGCGGCGGTCGGTGAGCACCACCAGCCCCTCGCAATACCTCAGCCGGTCATCCAGGTCGGGCTGGAAGACCGCGCGCAGGGATTCGCCCGGCAGAAGCAGAGCCTGCACGATGCCGCGCAGGGGCTCAGAGAGCTTGTTGCAGGTTGCGTCGAATTCGGTCAAGGTGCGCTTCTCGTGCCCCGCGTGGGGCGCTTTCTTCGCCGCCGTCGATAAGATTTGGGCCCAAAATACACCACGGCGCTCGCCGTGACACAGTTGGATTAGCCTCTTAGACGTCATCTCACATCGGCCATTCAAGAAATCACCATGGAAATCCGGAGAATCTTCGCGCTACGCGGCCCCAACATCTGGTCGCGCTACCCGGTGCTGGAAGCATGGGTGGACCTTGGGGACTTGAAGGACCGGCCATCTAGTTCCATGCCGGGCTTCAATGATCGGCTGATGGCGTGGCTGCCGACCATGATTGAACACCGCTGCAGCGTGGGTGAGCGCGGCGGCTTTTTTTCGCGCCTGCGCGACGGCACCTATCCGGCGCACATCCTGGAACACGTCACCATCGAGCTGCAGAGCCTGGCCGGCACGCGCGTGGGCTACGGCCGCGCACGTGAGACGACGGAAGAGGGCGTGTACCGGGTTGTGGTGCGCTACCGCGACGAGAGGCTGGCGCGCGCCTGCCTGCTGGCTGCGCGCGAGCTGGTGCTGGCCGCTTTCTACGACAAGCCCTACGACGTCGGGCAGGAAGTACGCAAGCTGCGCGAGCTGGCCGACCGCGTGTGCCTGGGCCCCAGCACGGCCGCCATCGTGGCTGCGGCCGATGCGCGTGGCATTCCCGTGCGCCGACTCAACGAGGGCAGCCTGGTGCAGCTCGGCCAGGGGGCCAAGCAGCGCCGCATTTGGACCGCCGAGACCGACCGCACCAGCGCGGTGGCTGAGTCGATCGCGCAGGACAAGGAGCTGACCAAGAACCTGCTGCGCGCGGGCGGCATCCCGGTGCCCGAGGGGCGCCTGGTCACCGACGCCGCCGATGCCTGGCAAGCGGCCCAAGAGATCGGCACGCCCGTGGTGGTCAAACCGCGCGATGGCAACCACGCCCGCGGGGTGTTCACCAGCCTGACCAGCGAGGCTCAGGTGCGTGCTGCGTTCGAGGCGGCGAGGAGCGAAGGCAGCAGCGTGATTGTCGAGAAGTTCGCCGAGGGCGCCGAACACCGCCTGCTGGTGGTGGGTGGCAAGCTGGTGGCCGCCGCGCGCGGAGAAGTCGCATGTATCGTCGGCGACGGCCAGCGAACGGTGGCGCAGCTCATCGATGAGCAGCTCAATTCCGACCCCAGGCGCGGCCCGTATGAGGCCTGTCCGCTCTGCCAGATCAGCTTGGACGACAAGTCCACCCTCATGCAGCTCGGACGGCAAGGCCACTGTCCCGAAAGCGTCCCGGCCGCCGGCGTGTCGGTGGTGGTCCAGCACAGCGACAACCTGGCCACCGACGTAACCGATGAGGTTCACCCCAGCATCGCGGCCCACGCGGCGCTGGCGGCCCAGATCGTCGGCCTTGACGTGGCTGGGCTCGACGTGGTGGCAAGCGACATCTCGCAGCGACTGGAAGACCAGGGTGGAGTCGTGATCGAGGTCAACGCCGGGCCCGGGCTGGCCATGCACCTGGCACCCTCAGTGGGCGCGCCCCGACCGGTGGGCGAGGCCATCGTGGACACGCTCTTTCCGCCCGGTGAGAACGGCCGCATTCCCATCGTGTGCGTGACCGGCACCAACGGCAAGACCACGGTGACTCGCTTGGTGGCGCATATTCTGCGCTCAGCCGGACGTGTGGTGGGCATGACCTCCAGCGACGGCATTGACGTATCGGGCCGCACCATCGAGGACGGGGATTGCGCCGGCCCGCGCAGCGCGCGCAAGGTCCTGCTCAACCCGCAAGTCGAGGCCGCGGTGTTCGAAGCCGCTCGCGGCGGGATCCTGCGCGAGGGTCTGGGCTTCGACCGTTGCGACGTGACGGTGGTGACCAACCTTGGCCAGGGTGACCATCTGGGACTGCACAACGTGAATACCGTGGACGACATGTTCACGGTCAAGCGCTCGCCGGTGGACGTGGTCTTGCCTACCGGCTCTGCCGTGCTCAATGCCAGCGATCCGCTGGTGGCGAAGATGGCGCCGCTGTGCGCGGGCTCAGTGATCTTTTTTGCCCAGGATGGCGACTATCCAACGCTGCTAGAGCATCGTGCGCAAGGCAAGCGCGCTGCCTTTGTGCGCGACGGCCAGTTGATTCTGTGCGAAGGACCGTCGGAAACGGACCTCATCTCCATCAACGAGATCCCCATCACCCACTCCGGGCGCGCGCCCTTCCAGGTGGAGAACGCCCTGGCGGCCGCCTCGGCAGCGTGGGCCTTGGGCCTATCCCAAGAAGCCATTCGCGCCGGCCTGGAAACCTTCCGCCCCGATCGGCAGGACGACCCCTGTCGATTCAACCTCGTGCCCCATGGCGAAGCCACCCTGGTGATCGACGACTGCCACAACATCTCTGCGCTAGCTGCAGTAGTGTCTGCGCTGGACCGGTTCCCCTATCAGAGGCGCACCGCCGTCTATTCAGCAGGTGACGCAAGAAGAGACGAAGATATTGTGCGGCAAGGCGAGATCCTGGCTGCAGCCTTTGACCGCGTCATCCTGTATGACGACCCATCAGTCTCGGATCGGGCGCCGGGTGACGTCCCTGGCCTCTTGCGAAAGGGGCTGGCTCTCGGATCACGAGTAGCTGAAATCATTTATATTTCTGACTATCGCCAGGCGGTAGGCCGGGCGTTGGAACTCCTTGCGCCAGGCGAGCTGGCGCTGGTTCAGGTCCTGGACGACGACATCGAATCGAGTCTCACTGTGTTATCGGCCATCGGCGTGGTTAGCCAAGAGAAAAAGGCACGTGGCGGTGCCGGAGCTGCGAATAAACCCCATCCGCGGTCCGTCGCACTACCAGTGACCCTCCGGTCTTCATCTAGGCCGGAATCGAAGAAAAACTAACCAAACCCGAGACGGCCGCCATGCAACTCACCAGAATTCGTGCACTTAGGGGACCCAATATCTGGAGTCGTCACACCGCGCTTGAGGCAAGCGTCGATCTCGGCCCTGCCAATATGGCTGTGGCCGAGATCCCGGGATTCCAGGCGCGCCTGGGCGACCTTCTTCCCGACATTTTTTCCGGGGCGCAATGGGCTGGGGCAGATCTTGGCGGCGCGACAGCCGAGCGTGCCACCCTGGCGCATGTGTTAGAGCGCGTGACCATGGCGCTGCAAAAGGGAGCGCGGGTGCCGGTTTCTTTCAGCAAGACGACCGCGACGAACGAAGCCGGGATGTTCAAGGTTCTGGTCGAGTATCGGGAAGAGGATGTGGCACGCGCGGCGGTGGAAGCGGCGGTCCAGATCATCGACGCTGTGCTGGCCGAGCGAGGCTTTGACGTGCAGGCTACGATCAAGCAGCTGCGTTCCCAGGATGAGGATCTGCGTCTGGGTCCCAGCACTGGCGCCATCGTGCGGGCAGCCGAGGCAAGGGGGGTTCCCACGCGCCGGCTGAACCAGGGCAGTCTGGTCCAGCTTGGCTGGGGCTCGCGCCAGCGGCGCATCCTGGCGGCGGAGACCGATCGCACCAGCGCCATCGGCGAGTCCATCGCGCAAGACAAGGAGCTGACCAAGCTTCTGCTCCGATCGGTCGGCGTGCCCGTGCCGGCCGGCGGTCCGGTCAAGGACGCGGACGAGGCTTGGGAGATGGCGCAAGAGATTGGGGTGCCGGTGGTGCTCAAGCCCCAGCACGGAAACCAGGGCCGCGGCGTAGCCGTCAACCTGACGACGCGCGAGCAGGTGCTTGCGGCTTTCCAGGCTGCGCGGTCTGAGGGCTCGTCGGTAATGGTGGAACGCTTCGCCCGGGGCGCTGACCACCGATTGCTGGTGGTGGGCGACCGGATGATTGCGGCGGCCCGTCGGGATCCGCCGCGCGTGCAGGGCGACGGCAAGTCCACCGTGGCCGAGCTAGTGGCAGTGGTCAATTCGGACCCACTCCGGGGCGAAGACCATTCCACCTCGCTCAGCAAGATGCGCCTCGATGCAATTGGCCTGGCGGTGCTAGCAAGCCAGGGCCATACGCCTGATTCAATCCCGGCGGCGGGCACGCAGGTTTTCTTGCGCCAGAACGGCAACCTGAGCACGGGCGGCTCGGCCACCGACGTGACCGACCGTGTGCACCCCGAAGTCGCGGCTCGTGCGGTCGACGCGGCTCGGGTGATCGGGCTGGATGTCGCTGGCGTGGACGTGATCTGCCGCGACATCAGCCGGCCCCTGGAAGAGCAGGGCGGGATTGTCGTTGAGGTCAATGCCGCGCCCGGGTTGCGCATGCACCTGGACCCGTCGGTGGGCAAACCGCGGCCAGTGGGCGAGGCCATCGTGTCCACTATGTTCCCGCCCGGGGAGAACGGCCGCATTCCTGTCGTGGCAGTGGCCGGCACCAACGGCAAGACAACCACCGTGCGGATGGTTGGCCACATGCTGAGGGCCCACGGACGGCACGTGGGCATGGCCTGCACCGACGGCATCTACATCGACGACCGGCGCATCGACACCGACGATTGCAGCGGCCCGCGCAGTGCTCGCGCGGTCCTGTTCAATCCTCGGGTGGACGCGGCTGTGCTGGAAACCGCGCGTGGGGGCATCCTGCGCGAGGGCCTGGGCTTCGACATGTGCGACGTGGCCATCGTCACCAACATCGGCGAGGGCGACCACCTGGGCATGGCAGGCATCGACACTACGGAGCAACTGGCCGAGGTGAAGCGCACGGTTGTGGAGAACGTGGCGCCCACCGGCGCGGCCGTGCTCAACGCGGAGGACTCCATGACCGTGGCCATGGCGCCCTACTGTCCGGGCTCGGTGATCTTCTTCGCGCGCGATCCACAGCACCCGCTCATCGTTGCTCACCGTGCGCGCGGCGGGCGTGCCGTGATCGTGCGCAACGAGACGGTTGTGCTGGCCGAAGGCAACCGGGAGCAGCGGGTGACCAGCTTGGGCGCGGTGCCACTGACCCGCGACGGCAAGATCGGCTTCCAAGTAGACAACGTGCTGGCTGCCACTGCCGCTGGTTGGTCGGTGGGTGTGCCGTGCGAGGTGATGCGGGCTGCGCTGGCCACCTTCACCAGCGATACCCGCAGCACCCCGGGGCGGTTCAACGTCCTGGACTACGAAGAGGCAACCATCGTGGTCGACTACGGGCACAATGCCGACGCCCTGGTGGCGCTCATCGACGCCATTGGTCGCATGCCCCACGATCGGCGGCTGGTGGTGTACACGGCGGCGGGCGACCGGCGCGATGTGGACATCATTCGCCAGGCCGAGATCATCGGCAACGGCTTTGATCACGTGATCATCTACGAGGACAAGTGCACGCGTGGCCGGCCCGATGGCGAGGTGGTGTCGCTCATGCACCGGGGGCTGGCACGCAGCACACGGGTGGCCGAAATCATCGAGACGCGGGGCGAGCAGCACGCCATCGAGGCGGGGCTGCGCATGTTGTTGCCCGGGGACTTGATCCTGGTTCAAATCGACCAGGTGGATCCTTCCCTGGCCTTCATCGAGCAGTTCGTCGCAGCCAACCGCATGCCCGCAGCGCCCGCCGCGCGCGTGCAGGCGGGCGTTGCCGCCTCGCAATCCGACAAGCGCGCTTTGGACCTTGGCCCGCAGGTCGCGTGATCGGCTACTTGAAGTTGTCGGCAGCGAAACGCCAGTTGACTAGTTTCCAGAACGCCTCGACGTAATTCGCCCGCGCGTTTCGGTAGTCGATGTAGTAGGCGTGCTCCCACACATCGCAGGTCAAAATAGCCCGCTGGCCATCTTTGAGCGGCGTGCCGGCATTGCTCGCCTGCTGGATGCTCAGGCTCCCGTCGGCGCCCTTGACCAACCAAGCCCAGCCCGAACCGAAGAGAGTGACCGCCGAATTGGTGAACTTCTCCTTGAACGCGGCAACCCCCCCGAAGGTCTTCGCGATGGCGTCGGCCAAGGGGCCGCTCGGCTCGCCCCCGCCCTGGGGCGACAGGCAGTTCCAGTAGAAGGTGTGGTTCCAGACTTGGGCCGCGTTGTTGAAGATCCCGCCCGAGGCTTTCTTGATAATTCCTTCCAAAGGCACGTCGGCGAACTCGGTGCCGGGGATGAGCTTGTTCAGGTTGGCCACGTAGGTCGCGTGGTGCTTGCCATAGTGGTACTCGATGGTCTCTTTCGAGATATGCGGGGCCAGGGCGTTCTTGGCGTACGGGAGTTCAGGCAGCTTGTGTTCCACGGTCCTCCTCCTTGCTCAGCTAAGATGACACGAATGGCCGGCGAGTTACCTAGTCTTTCTGGTATTTACGCCTGCGGCCGCTTGTTGCGGTCCAGGCTCGCGTGGCTCCGCAGATCCTCGGGGCGGATTTCCCACAGGGGCGGCCGTGAAAAGAACAGCAGCCGGCCATCCTGATCTCCGCGGTCCAGGCAGCGATGCGGGCAGTCGCCCCGGCAGTGGTGCTCGACAAAGTTCAGGGCCGCGGCCGCGGACTCGCCCGCGGCGTCCAGACGATAGGCCGAATCCACCACGCCCTTCGCCACCAGCAAGTTGCGCAGGCCGGTGACCAGCCCCACCACCTCGGGCTCGGACGGCTCGGCGTCGGCAGCCCGTCCTTCCAACCACTCCAGGAAGAAGCGAGCGAAAGCGAGCGCCGCATGCTCGATCGCCGCCAACGACGAGCGCCGAACTGAGGGCGCCGCGCGATTGGCTTCATTGATGGCTTGATAGATTTCGGTGGCCAGGTCCAACTCGGCCACCTCGCGCAACGTGATGCGCGTGGCTGCATCCTCGATTCGGTGCATGAGCGAATCTCGACCCTCTTGTTCGTGATCGCGCGGCCGGCGTGGCTCATCCGCGCCGGCATCGGCGGCCACGGCCAGCGAACGCATGGCCAAGTGGACGAGAAACTCGGGATCGCCGGCTGCCATGTTGGCGGCCACCTGCAGGCAGAGCCGGGCGCGCTTTTCGTCCCGGGCCGCGCGCAGCACCCGGGCCTGGTGGCGCAGCATGCGGCTGACACGTTCGATCTCGCCAGTGGCCACCATGCGTTCGAGCAGAACCGGCATCACCTTGTCCAGGCGCCGGGCCATCTCGCTCTCCAAGCCGCGGCTGGTTTTGGCTCGGCTGGGGCGGCTGATGGTTGCGAGGGCTGGACGCATGACTTCCTCGCCGGGCTCCAGGTACCAGTACTCGAAGCCGGGACTGGTCAGTAGGCCGCGAAGCGCGCTCGCGTGCAGGTGTTTGCGTGCGGGCAGGGGCTCGGGTGCGGGACGCGCGCTGGCCAGCATCGGCTGCATCGCGCGCAAAGCGGTCGGAATGTCCGGCTCTTCATCAAAGCGGCCCGGCCGCGTGCGATCGCGCGCTTCTTGCAGGATATGCAGGCCAATCTCGACTGGCAGATCGCCGGACAGGGGCGTCATCATTTCGCGCTCGCGCGCGAGGAACTCCTCGGCCTCGCGCTTGCTGGCCGGGGCGTGCACCAGGGCGTCGCGCACTCCGTCGACCAAACTGATGAGGAAGTGCACCAAGGTGAAGGCGGGCGGCCGCGGGATCACGAAGGTCAATGCGAAGCACGAATCACCGTCGGAGCCAGTGGCGAAACATGTCGCCTCTCGCCAGACCGGCTTGACCTCGCCCGAGAAGCCCTGGGTACGCAGCGCCTCGAGCAAGCGTTTGGTCACGGTCGCCTCGTCCTCATCCTTGGCGGTCGCCGCGAGCCCGGCCAAGAAGTCAGCCGCCTCCTGGCTGGGGTTGGTGCCGAGAAGGGCAATCAGTTCCCGGCGCCGTTCGTGGTCATCTTCGACCGCCAGCAGGTGACCCAACACGACGGTCACACGGCCGGCATCCGAGCCTGCCAGGTGGACAAGAGCCTGGGCGAAGCCGCTGCGGTCTGGTATGGGCGTGCTGCGGTAGGCAGCGCGAATGGCCTCGGCGGCAAAGGAATCGTCGCCTGCCTCCGTGACCATCTCGCGCACGGGAAGCTCAAGCAGCACGCCCCGCTCGTCAGGGGAGAGGGTGGTGCCCGGGGCGTATTCCTGCATGGCGGCAGCGGCGGCGGCGCGCTGGTGCAAAGGTGCCCCGGTGTCGAGCATGACGGGCACGAGCAGGGGCCCGCAGGGCGGGCCCGCCAGCCAGCCCAGCGCTTCCGCCACCAGGCGCGCGCGTCGCCGATCGCTCTTGCGCAGGGCCGCGGTCAGCACGAAGAGGGCGTTTTCGTCGAGACGATCCTTCCACGGCGCCAGCGCGGCATGGAAGTGAGCCTTCTGCGGAAACGGGCCCTCTTCATAGGACGCAATGCGGGCCATCAGCTCGTCGGTGCGGATGGCGGACATGGTCAGGCACCATAGCACTGTTGCAATTGACATGGGAACCCTGGGAGGGTTCCCAAACCCTGGCATCTTACGGGGGCTTGGTTCGCTCTCGCTCACAAGCCCCCGGTCCCCCCTCGCTCCGCCCAGCAAAGCTGGGCTACGCTCGCCCGAGAAACGGGACGGTGGAGCGAAAAATGTAC
>Ga0182017_10000718_pt1 | contig 25945 bp, 27 predicted proteins | sample 712E3DmetaG_FD_120492 | JGI IMG/M metagenome (GOLD analysis project Ga0182017, IMG submission 120492) | Permafrost microbial communities from Stordalen Mire, Sweden - 712E3D metaG | ecosystem: Environmental > Terrestrial > Soil > Wetlands > Permafrost | place: Sweden: Stordalen | collected... | reverse complement strand
TTTGGTGATAAATGAACTGTCCGGCGACAGGATATCGATGCGCATCTGGTCTCCCGTATTCGTTGCGCCCTGCGAGTAGTCCTGCGAATAAAAATATATGCGCACGGTGTCGGCGTCGAAAGCACAGGCGTTCGGATACTGCCGGCTGCCCGGCAGATAGAGTGAATCAGGGCCGACGATCCCGGCAAACGTTATCACCGGTTTGTAGGGCGCTAGGTTTAACAAAGAGTTTTTTGAACATGCGCCGATGATCATCAGCGCCGCGCACACTGCGGATAAAACGCCTTTGATCGTCCATGGACGGTAAACCATATAAAAAGGCCTTTTTATTAAAAAAAAAGCGGAGACCTTCGGCAGCCCCCGCTTTTATATATCGGTATTTTTCAGAAATGAGTTAGTACAAACATTTTTCCGTATAATGCTCGCCGTTTTCATACACCAGCTTTTTGATCTGGCCCTTGACTCCGGGAAACACGAGCTTGAGGTTTTTGGTCTCATGCTGCGTGTCGAGGATTTCGGGGTCTATTTTTGATGAAGGCAAGGCTTTGTACTTTTGCCCGTGGTCGTCGACCAGGTAAAATGTTTCGGCCTTCAGCCGCTGCGGATTATAGGAATTGTTGAACATGCAGACGTCCATCGAGCTTTTCGCGTTTTTCGCAATGGCAAGGAGGATGTCGAATTTGTTCACGCGTTTGTCGAGTTTTCCTTCAACGACCTTTGCATACCCTGAGTAGGTGTTGACATTCGCTTTTCTTATTTCCGAAAGGAGCTGGGCGGCGCCGGGGAACGTGGAATCGTACACCATCACCAGCCCGACATAGTACTCGGCTTTGACGGCCATTTCGGGGTCTTTATTTTCCTTGCCTTCGATAAAGGCGGCGGAGGCCTGGTCAAAATATTGTTTGGTAAAATCGGAAATGATCTTTTTCTTCTTTTCCTGTAATACCGAAGGGTTATCGGTAACTTTCATGGCTTTATTTATCCAGGTAAGAGACTGGTCCACCTGGTAGCGCGCCAGGGAGGAATCGGCCATGAGACAAAGAAAGTCGGTATAGCGCTGCTTCAGGTCAGCGGGGGAGTCCTTGTTCAAAAGGCTGTCGAGGTCTTCCATGAATAAATGTATAGCGTCCATGTCGTAGGAGCCTTCTTCCAGGACCATGTTTGCGCGGTTAAGGGTGATCTCCAAAAACCGCTGCTTGAACTTGTAGCTCAGTTTGTCCCGGTCGGGCTGGGCCTTAAGGACCCTTTGAAAGAAAATATATGCCCGTTTTTCAAGCATTTTTTTGTCGTAACCCTGGGCCTTTTTTGACTGGTCGTAGGCCTTATTGGCCTGGGATTCGTACGAGCCCACGGTGGAACACGACAGTAAAAACATCAAAACGATTAAATTAAGGATCCCCATCAACAAAGTCTTCATCGGCGTCCTCCCTTAATAGAGTAAAGAAGATTACAACAAAAGATAAATATAGATAAAAAATTAACCTACTAAAAGATGTTTTTTTCATAAATCATTGTCAACAAGAATAATTATTTTGAACGTTGAATAATCGCCGGCATTTAAAAGCGAAGATGGGCTTGAACACGGTGAAGCGCTTGCCTTAGAAATTTGTTCGTGGGAAGTAAACTGCTGTAAGAGTTTCTTGACGCCGGAAAAGGGGGCGAGGCGCTACGCGAATTCCTTCAAATACTTGATCGCGTCGGCAAGGGTCGGTTGAAGGGCGTTGCCGATCATCCGAGCAAGGCCGATTATCTCGAACAGGTTCCGCACCTCATTTTCGGGATCAAGTGGGACGACCGCGGCCATATGTCCGTTGCCGTCGTCGTAACACCATTTCCAACACGACGCGACCGAGGCCAGACCTTCGCTTGAGATATAATCGCACGCCGATAGATCCGCTATAAACCTGCGCGTGCCGCCTTTTCGCAGAAGGTCAAGAATACGGTCGAACTCTTTTGCCTGATGCCGCATGAATGCCCGGTCATTGGCGCGGATTATCGCGATATCTTCATCGAAGGTCACCCGAAACGCGGGAGAAACAATCCCTGCGTCATTCGACATATTTATCTTCCCCGTGGGCGATGACGCTTAAAAATTTTTCAGGGTCGTCGGTTTCGATGAGGCCTTTGCGGACTTCTTCGTACGACATGATCCGGGAGAGGGAAGAAAGGATTTGAGTATATTGGCTTGAAGCATTCGACGGGGAGAGCATCATGAAAACAAGGTGCACCGGCTGTTCGTCGATCGCGTCGAACTCGATGCCTTTGACCGACCGCGCCGCTATCATGTAAACCCGGTCTATGCCGTCGATCCGGGCGTGGGGAATGGCGATGCCGTAGCCGATTCCAGTGGACATTTCCGCTTCGCGGTCAAGGATCTTCTGCACGACCAGGGCCTGGTCTTTTAAGTCGTAGAGGGACGCGAGATATTTTGCCAACTGGGTAAGAAGTTCGGTTTTATTGGACGCTTCCAAATTACTTATTATGGCATTTTTCTGTAGAAAATCCTGGATCCTCACAAATCCTCCGTCGTCTTCTTTGTCCTTTTCGCAACGAAAACCGATATTCTGCCGATTACATAAATGGAGAACCCCGTAATTGCTCCCGCAAAGGCTCCCTGCTTGAGCACGGGGGCGGCATATCTGCCGGCGAACAAAAGCGCCAGGAAGCTCGAGAAAAATATCAGGAACCCCACGATCATAATCGTAAGGCCGTGTTTCAGGTAAAAATTGAGGAGCGGTTTCATTTTAATCTGGTTTAACCTGGTTTATAAAGACATGATAAAATACATGATTTCCGCTTCCAAAGGAGTAAAGTTGAAGTTATGCGCGAACAAGATAAAAACAAAAACTTGACTTTCCTCCAAAAAGCGTGGTATACTGTATTTTTCAGTACGAATCAATATAAAGCCGGAAAAGAGTCTCTCTGTCTGAATTATCCGCGCAAAAAGCGCAGATGATTCCGATAGACGCGATCGAGAGGACGTTATGGTGAGAAGAAATTGTCTTATTTCACTTTTTCTTTCGCTTCTATTGACGGGTTTTAATTGCAGCTCCCCTTCAAATACGAAAAAAACATCCGCCGCCGAGAGATTATTTGGCGGAAAAATCAATCTTCCCAACTCGGCGACAAATACGACGCCGGTCATGAAAGCAAAGACTTCTTCGCTCAATAAGGTTATGGCGGACTCATTCAGCGCCGGAACTCCAACCTATATGATTTTTAATACGTTTCAAGAATATGTTTTCCCAAGGGATGAGGGCAGAATAGATCAGTCCAATATTTACAAAGTATTGAATGATATCAATGTGATGTACAACCAGGCAATGGATACCATAACGCCGGTCGTTACCGCGGTCGGTGATTCCAACGCAACGGTCGCGATAGCCTCGCCGTTCGATTTCGGCACGCTGCCGCAGGCCTTTTCCTTTACCAGCGATAATTGCGCCCTTCACAAATCCGGAGACACTATTTTCGTTCTTTTCACGTGGAATATAGGCCCGGGGTACGGCGTGCTCCAAGGCTGCTTCAACGATTCAACAGGCGATATCAGAGTTGACGTCGTGGATTGCGTGCTGTATTCGGACCAAAATAAATATTGCACCCGTTTATCCATATCGGGCAATCAAATAACCCACCATTTCACGGTGAAGTTCGTCAGCGCGGACGGCATCGGCACGATTGCGGTGAGCTTCGTAGGAACGGGCGTGTCCAAAAGCGATAACACCGAAGATTACTTTCTCATCAAATACAACTATTTGACAAGAGATGGCGCCACCGGCATAACGAACCATGATGCGCGATACTACAGGTTCAACGTGGCGGCAAATGAGGACTCGCTGAGGGCATACCCGGTTAACGGCTTCGCGAAAGAAGATATAGCCGATCCCCGGAATTATTCGTCGCTCTTGGATACCATGACCATGTTCAAGCTCGACGGCTCGGACAACGCAACCAAGCTGAGCGATTTTGCGAACGGCAGCATCAAATTAACCTATTGACCGTAGCTATGTGTTTCCGCATTTTATTGATATTAGAGAATTGTGAAATTTATTTTTCAATTAAAAATCGTTCAAAGCATTCATTGTTCTCTGAAGTTGTTTTAAGTATATAGGTTCCTTCAGATAAATTGAGTTTAATGTTGCCATTTTTTGGTGTTATTTGATTTTTGACAAGGAGTTTACCATCTACGCCATAAATCGCATAGGTTTGATTTAGAAATGGGTTGATACTAATTATTCCGTCTTTTTTTGAAATAATTCTATTCAAATTCCGTGGAATAATCAAATCTTTTTTTTTACTAGACTTGAATTATAGGCATATATTTTGTTTCCAATTATTACTTCCACTTTCTTATCATTATTAACATCTCCATAAGATATTAAAGGAGTGCTAGTATACCCTATGTTTAATTGAAGTAAATATGTTTCCTTAGTATATGAATAAATGGCAATTGCATAAGTATTAATCGAATTGGAATCTCCGGCATTGAATTCAACTAAAATGTCATTTGTTCCGTCTCCATCATAATCTCCAATTACGATTGTTTGAACGACTCTGCTAACGTTTGCGAGGGGAAGTTGAGTAAGCGGAGGAAAGGATGTTTGTGAAAATGAAAATGAACATAAAACCAAAAGGGACAATAAAAACTTATTCATAAAAACTCCTTCTTGTTATTGAAGACCATTTAATTGCTCCAAATAAACTATGTAATCCCATGACAAAGCGCAATTAATTTGACTATGCCTTTGCTTTGATGATGCTTCGGAAAACCCTCGGGGGCGTTGACCTCTTGATTCCAGTTTGACCTTTTTACTCTATGTTTCACGTTCATGCTGATAAACCGTCACTGCGAAGCATCTCTAATAGTTTGTTTACGCCGATCCTTATTTTTTTTTCCAAACCAGGAAGCTCCTCGGGCAAAAGGAAATCCCGCATTTGTTCTTCGACCATGGTTTGAGAAAGGTCCACGAGCGCCGTCGTTAGTGTGCTAATCAGATCGATGATCGTCATGGAAACTATTTTCGTCTTACGGCCAGCGCGGATTTCTGATTTGGCAAGCCGCTGTCGGAGCGTTTGAATGTGCGGATGAATAGCCAGAATATCGACCATAAAATAGCAATCATATAAATCGCGGACTAGTCTTCGCTCGTTCCAGGCGGCTATTTTGTGAGCCAGCGCAATATCGAATCGCATACCCCGAACGATATGGGCTTGTTGATTCGTTGCCCGTGCAAGGGTAGCTGTAGTCAACTCCTGGCTCTTGCAATCCATGGCCGCACTTATTTCAATTTGAACGCGTATACCGTTATATTCACACAAACAGCGCAGATTTTTAGAATTGAGTGAATGTTCTATTTTTAAATCAGGAACTTCACTAAATGCATCAAGCACAAGTTCGCGGACGTCTTTTTTTGATGAAAACGGCACGAACACATAGTCAATGTCGTTAGTATGACGCGGACAATCGAGAAGTCGAAGCTCCATGCCTCCCTTGAGAATGGCATTATTGCCGAATTTATCGGCCAGAAAATTAATCAACCAGACCATGAGCCCTAAGGAACTTTCAACTTCGATCATGTAAATACCCCTTCACAAAAGAAACAAAGCGCGGGTTGCGGTATTTTCGCAACCACTGTTTGATCAATGGGCGATTAACGCGCGTTATGTCGATGTCCTGATAAATATCGAACGAATACGAGCGGCCGTGGAGATGAAAATAGAGCGTATCGAGAAGCGCTTTTTCCGGCGTGGCATAGCGTACTCCTTGATCTCCTCGAAAACCAAAAAAAAGAGGTTTCGCTATTCCGACGTATTCTACCGTTAAGCCTGGCCCTTTGTAAATACGATTCTTGCCAACTCTTACTGCGTATAGCGTCATTGCAGGAACTGAGCCTATCATGAGTTCTTTGGCCAGAATTGTTCCGAAACTTAAATAACTGTTTTCAATGATTCGTGCGGTAAGGGTTTCTGCGCGGAATCCGATCGTAGTGTAAATCCCGCGTGAGAATCGGGAAATGATAGCGGCATCTTCAAGATTACGGATGCGACGGAAGAGCGACACTGAATTGGTTTCACCGAAAAGCCGGGAAAGATCTCCTATGAAAAATACTCCGGACATAGGGCGAGCATATTTTTGAATTAATCCGGCATCTATAAGCGACTTATTCATAACGTCATTAAATATACATTATTGTATATTAATTGTCTATATGGATTGCAATAATGTTAGGGATCGATGAAACCGGCATTTTTCAAAACATGTTGTTGTCTTCCACCGGGTAAATCAATTGCCCCCAGATGTTCTGGGGTACGTGGGAAAGCCTTTCGAAAATTTCTTGTGCCGCCTTGGCATGGGCTATAGAAATCCGGATATCGAGTCTGTTTTTTTCGAAAGCCGGGTTGGGCAGAAAAACGACCTGTGAGGAAGGTTCATTTCCCACGATGGCGCGGGAGGTCGAGGCCGCCGTCTGTTTCCAGTTTTTTAAGGCGCCGCTATACAACGGATATTTCCAGGAATACGCCAAGTCCCGGACGGCCTCTATTTTTTGCGGGGCATTGAGGGCCTTATCGGTTATTATGCCGTAAATTTCCTTGGATTTCAATAATTCGGACACGGACATGTTTCTTGAAAAAGCGATTTCGGGGAACCATTCCAAAAGTTCGCGCTGCGCTTGCTGGGACATGGCAAGGTCCCGGAACATCTCAAGAAACACTGTCCGGTCCTTTTTTTCCAGCAGGGAAAAATCCTCGGTATTACGGATGTTGATCCGGTTGTGCGCAACCGCGTCGAGAATGTCTTCGGAACATGCGGTAAGCGGCTTAAGCTCAAAGTCCGGAAGTCCCGTTTCGTGCAAAAGCGTTTCACGAAGTTCCCCGGAATAATTTTCAACAATCCATGTATAAAAACACAGCCTTTCCCTGAGATGTTTTAACCTTTCTTTATTAAGAGCGATGCGTAATAATCCGGTTTTTTTAGCATCTAAAACTTTCGAAAAGACGACGCACATGCATTCTTGCGCGCCAGTCTTCTTCAGGGCCAAAAACCGCTTGCAGCCATCGACAATAACATAACCGTCGCTATTTTCCGTTTTCGTGACGATGATCGGCGGGATGGTTTCAAGGACCGTCACTTCCGGCAGCGGCGTTTTTTGGTCAAAAAGCCCTTCGGGTAAAGCACATTTTTCCAGCGGCGCCATCGCAAAGGCCGCGTCAGGCATCGGCCCAAGCAGTTTGTCAATTTCCGCGGTAACGCCGGGCGATGTTTTGGTACTGTTCATGTCCTTTTTCATTTCCTCTCTTTAAATTGCCCTGGGCCACGATCATGGCCTTTTTGAAAAGTTCATCGCGGACAAGCCCGCGTTGTTCGTCGGAAAGCCCTTTTTTCCGTAAAATACTTTCCATGCTTTGAATGCGGAACCTGTCCAGCACGGGAATGGTCGACGACAATTGGTCCGCGTGGCCGCCGTACCGGGTCAGCAGGAATTCGTCAACAAGCCCGACCGGATAGCGGCTCGTAATCCTGAGCCATAAATCGTAGTCTTCACATCCGGGAAAGTCCTCGTTGAATCCGCCCGTTTCATCGAGAAGCTTTTTTTCAATCATGACCGATGACGGGGTGATCATGCAGCGCTTGAGGTTTTCCTTGAATTGAACCCCCAGGATCTTTTTATGGGTCTTGGGCGGATTGACGCGCACGCCCTTTCGCACCCAGATTTCCTGCGTCTGGGAAATGCGGTATCCGGGGTGGGCGCCGTGCCACGCCAGTTGCTTTTCGAGTTTTTCAGGGAACCATTCGTCGTCGGAATCCAAAAAAGCGATCCATTCACCGCGCGATTTTTGCGCGCCGAAATTCCGGGCGGCCGACACTCCGCGGTTCGATGGCAAACAATAATAGGTGAGTTTATCGGCATTATCAGTGAGGATTTTCAATCGGCCGGTATTGTCCTCTGAGGCGTCGTCAACGACGATCAATTCGAAATCCCTGAAGGTTTGTTTCAACACGCTGTTGACGGCCCGTTCAAGGAGTCGGCAACGGTTATAGGTGGGGATGATGACGGAAACGAGCATTGGTAAGCTTTTACTTCGCGCCGTGGTCAAAAATTTATCGTATTATTATAAATAAATAACGTTTCTTGAGCTGTTTTTTTCCATGAAAATTGCGATAGCCTTTTTTTCCCGTGCGCGATTATTGCCTCGCGTAGTAACGGGTCATTGCAGATGGTTTCTATGACCCTTGCAATATCCGAAGGATCTCGCGGGTCAAACATCGCTTCCGTTAGGCCAAAAATTTCTTCAAACACGGGGATTCGGGAAACAGCCAGCGGTGTTTGCAGGGAAAAAGCTTCCAAAAGCGGTATCCCGAACCCTTCATAGAGCGATGGATATATAAAAAGTTTTGCATTTTTCAAATATATGAATTTTTCTTGGTCGGAAATCATGCCCGTAAACTTTACCCGATTTTTATCTTTAGAAAGAGTATGGAGATTCCCTGCAAACCTAAAAGAACTGAGACTGCGGCCCGCTATGATAAGATCATAATCGCAACCTCGCTCAAGAAGATAATTATACGCCCTGATAAGATTGTCCAGATTTTTATGCGGTGCAAGTTGACCTATCGCAAACAAATAGGGGCGCGGATACGGTGATGGCGGTATTTCGGAAAGCGGAATTTTTTCCTGATGGCTGGTTGCAAGATAGATTCTTGTGCTTTTATTTCTAGAAAAAGGGTAGTGGAAATCAAGACGTTTTTTTGAAAATTCGGAAACGGTAATAATATGGGCCGCCCTTTTCATTGCGCGGGGCTTGATATAACGCATGATCATTCTGCGCAGGTTACCGTCGAACTCCGGCAGATCTTCCTCACGAAAGTCATGAACAGTCAAGACGATCTTCCCTCTTGAAAAAGGCGGGAGCGGGAAGTTGAAACAGTGCAGGAGATCAATTTTCGGATTATAGTTATTCAAAAAGTCGCCGCACATCATCTGAAAGTAGCGCACGCCAACGGGTTTGGACCGTATCGGCGTGTTTATCCAAACCGCATTTTTATGTGTCCCGGCCCAAGCAGCGTCCACGCCATGAGGAAGAAAAATCGAATAATTATTTACAGCATCAATTTCAAGAATTTCCTTAATTAAATTGCGTTGGTATTCTCCCACGCCGGTAAACGGCTGGTAGGGTATGAAAACATAACCAATATGCACTTTAGTAAACCCCTTCGATGATGGGCTTCTTATAAAATCAACGAAGACTCCCCGACTTCAAAGTACGAAAAAATCCTCGAAGGTCTCCGGTCTTGAGACAATGCACGATTTCATGTTTTATGTTATTGGTCTTGATTTTTAAAATAAGCGGGGATTTGCGGAAAAAATTGGTTTTATCTCTTTGCCCATAATGACCTGGATCCCTGTATAAAGGGCTGTTGCGTAATTCTCTAATTTTTTCCCGAGTAATAGTTTTATTAAAAATCCGCAACCCGTTTCGAGCGGCTAATGGAGATTGAGCTTTTAACAACCTCTCCGCATTTCCAGGTGATACATAGTCATAAGGGTTAGTATCGGGAAAAGACCCTAGTGGGATTGGAACGCTGCACAACCGGCAATACCTTTCTACTTGGTCGGAAAATTCGGCCTCTTTCTTTTTCCACCAGCCGGGTTCCATGCGATACCCGCCGGGACCATCAAACAACAGATCGAACGTGGCCGCGACCTCGCAAAAAAAACATCCCTTTTTTGAGATCGCCGGGCACCATTTCCTTTGCAGCCAGCAATCACGAATCAGCTCATTGCGGAGCGCTGTGTCACTGATAATTTCTTCCGACGCGACCATTATCGGCTGGTGGTAACTGGGTGTTGCGTGGTTGTGGTAATGGATCGTACCGAAGGTTTCATTGATCAAGTTTTTATACTTTTCATAGAGAGGACCGCCGCTGGTAAATATCCCGCATTGTTTTTTAGGGAAATAATTCCGGTAGAGCGAACATATTTTTTTAAATTCCGGATGGAGCGTCGGCTCTCCACCCATGCACCCGACGCCTCGTTTCCAACCGCGCAGCGACTGCAAGGCGCTTTCTATGAAAGTCATTTCCGCAAAATAGGGATTTTTGAAATGCGGCACCGCCCTAGTGCAATAAGCGCATTTTTTGCCGCATGCGTTGGTGATTTCAATCTGAATGAGCCATGCATCATAAATCGGTTTCATAGTATTAACAATATAAGTTTTGAATTACTCATGAGGAACAATTGAAAAGGCGCTGTCAGAGATATCCAAACAATTTGAAGCGGTATTGTAATCTTGAATGCGCAATAAACAGTCATCCGAAATTGATGACGTTTTTATGATGGCCGAATCGTTTCCGATTTCAGCGAAGGAATCCGGCATGACAAAGGAATAAATCGAATCGGAAATCGGATTTATACTCCGTTCAAGGCCCGGCAAAAACAGCCAGGTCTTTCCTGAATTAAGGGAAATCTGAAGCGTTGCATTGCCAGAACGTTTTGCAGTAACATGAAAAGTACAGAGCGTTCCTATTGTAAAACGTTCGCCGCCATTCGGATAAACGATTTTATATGATGCACAAGATAATTCGGAATCCAATGGAATGGACGATTGGGTGGAGTCGCAAACAAAAGGCGCCGACGAACCCCAAAAAACTGCCGGTTGATATGTGCGAACCTGCTTGTCCGGCAAAGAAATAGGGTACCAGATATTTTCTTTCCAGTCAATAATCCAAATTCCTGAAAAATTATCGGAGATGCTGCGCCCGACGACGTAATCGGGATTGTTCCCGAAATACCAGCCCCAAAAATCAGCGTTTGCCGCATATTCAGACGGCGCCCAGTTTATGCTGATTGCATATTTGTCAATAAGATCGTTCATGACGATTGAGCTGTCGGTATTCCTTAAAAATGGAACGATTACAAAACCATTATGAGTGTGAGGCGTGCACTGTGACGAGCCGATGCCGTACGGAGGGTTGAATAAACATAATTGACCGTCGAATGACATCGTATGCCCGCATCCCCACACCGGCTGGTAAGTATCATCTTTCCAGGAAAAGACATTTTCCGGGGCGCCAATGCCAAAACCATTTTGAGGTATTGTCATGAATGCCGTGCGATCTATGAGGGTGCCGTTTACAATTGGCCCGATTCGACCAAAAACCTGATCTTTGACAACCGCAATATTTTCCTGAGGCTGATAGGAAAAAGCCATGGAATCCCGAAGATCGACCAAGACTCTTTCATTTGAAAATTCCGGGATTCCCGTTGTAAATTCCACTTTGACCGAACGCATAATTCTAAGATTGGAAAGATAGTAGATCTCCTGGCCATTGATGTCGGAACGGATAAATCCGCACAGGGAGGGACATTCCGGATCGGAAATTGTCGGTACGGTCGTTTTTGATGATCCGTCCAATTTGATCAAATAGATCGTAAAAAGATTCAGACTGAGATATAAAATCCATTTGCCATCTTCCGAAAATGCGGCAGACCTCACTACGTCCGAATCCGTATTGGGCACTAAGCATTTATGAAAGGATTGTATATTTGAAACGAACAGGCCGCTGCTGTCTAAATTATCAAATGCAACATAGCCATTCGGCAGATTGCCCGGATCGCCAACCCTGTAATAATCTTTGTGAGTACATGGTAAACATGACTGCGGCCAATATCCAGAAACGTTCAGGCTCCATTTCAATGTATCGTTGTTAATTGAATCAAGACCTACGGCAATGGCAATTTGTTTTATTCCCGTATCCGCCATTGATGGGGTCCAATTGATTACTCTCCCAATGGCATTCATGCCTTTGGGCATATGAATATATTTGACAAATGGCGTATCGCTATTCGTTAAAACGAATTTAATCGTATCAAGGAATTGCACTCCGACCACCGCGTGCCTTTTTAAATCGAGGGTATCCATTACAAAATGAGTAATTTCCGGCGGATAGTTTTCATAGGGATGGTTGCAGGCCGCTAAAAATATAATGCCAATAACCGGAAATACCGATTGGGGATGCGGCAAGGTACTATAGCTCTTTTTTTTTCGGGTGGGGGTCTTCAATCTTTTTCCTTAGCTTTATCGCTCGCATACGCTGTTTACGGCGCGCTCAAGGAGCCGGGCCCGGTTATAGGTGGGGATGATGACGGAAACGAGCATATGAAAGAAAATACTTATTCTTGGGCCGGTTTACACTTCTTCTTTGACCGTTCTGGTTGATTTTGAATAATCGGTATATTGAAGGATTAAATTTTCATGATCACAAATCTTTCTTAATGGGCGATTTATGTTCTCATCGAATTACTGATCATCTAATCCTTTTCCATCGAGAATTTGCGGCATGCATTTTTCAACCCTCGACTCCCGGGTTTTGGATTGTTTGGGTGCGGAAAAATAAAGATTGTATGCTCTTTGCCGTCCTGGCGTCAATGCCTCAAATGCGGTTTTCAAGGCGGGATTTTGATCTAATTTATGTTGAAATTCTTCGGGAAATATGAGTTTTGTATTCTTCTTAAAATCCACTTTCAAACCGGCTTTCTCCACTTCAATGGCTTCATAAACATAGGCTTTCAAGATTGGGCCCATCTTTACTATTTCTCGAACATTGGTGAACCGAATCTGGCGCCCCGCCTGCACATTATCGGTTTGTTGGATTAGAATACCATTGGCGTCCTTTAACAAGGCGCCTTTGATAAACAAAAGCGCGCAGTATTCTTTAAATCCATGTATTAAAACTATGTTACTATTCTGAAACGTGTAACAAGGCCAACCCCACTTCATTTCTTCGGTTAGCCCACAGTCGAGAATGATTATTCTTAATTTATCAAATTCTTCCTTCCACTTTTTGGCTTTACTTAAAAATGCATCAACCTTAGGATTCATTGTATTCATTTTGATGCTCCTTTTATATACAACGAGGTGTCGCCTTGATAAATAGCTAAGAACAGCAAATTGCGTGCCTGGATGGAAGATGCCTCGCAGCTTGCTGCCGAGTTCTTCACTTCTGGCGAACGTTTTATTGTGCAATTACCTGTTATTCAATTTATTATCTGTTAATTCATTTCGTTTGTTTTTTGCGGATTCATTTATGTTCCTTTTGGATAAGATCTCTTTTAATTCTTTTTGTTGCTTTTGAAGCTTTTCATAATAACTTTTATCGATGTATTCAATGCCGGGGATTTCTTTTGACCCGACTTCGCCATTTAATTTGACAAATGCCTTATAAGTTTTCACATGCCTCCCTCTCTATCGATGCAGTTTCGGAACAATCTTTTTATGGTCCGACGATCCAATGATGATATAATGGCTTTTATTCTCGCCCATAAAAAATTCCTTGCCCCCCACTCGCTGGCCAAGAAGGTTGAATAGGGCATTTGAGGGCAACTCACAAAATGGCACGAATGTGCGCGAGGCTGGTTTGAAAACCGTCTCAGCGGGGAGGGCGATTTTTTTTAAGATAAGGGAATCTTTGGCATAATCAGGCGGCACAGGACTTCTCAGATAATGCACACTGACGCAAAAACAGAGAACCACAGTCAATGTATCACCTTCATAGACATTGTTGATAGTATAAGAAAAATTGAATTGCGATAATCTAATAGCATCTCCATTAAATAGAATAATTTTACGGTTTTTTACTTCACCGCTAAAATTTGAATTTGGGTAAGAGATCAAGTAGCAACTGTCTGCCGTTGCCTGAGAAATAAAATCTTCCTTATTTGCTAAAAATGATACTTCACGAATATACTGAGAGGATTGGCTCTGAATAAAGTTGATCGAATCGATGATAAGCGTATCCTCCGGCCCTGATTGGGCAAAGAGCGTTCCATAGCTCGATTGTGCGTATTCTTGCCAAACATTGATAGTATGAGGATTCTCCCAACGAATATTTGGAATATCATTGGAGAAGGATAGGCCGCATAACGCGATTAAAAATAAAATCGTTTTTTCCCCCATAGATAACTCCTTCCAGGATACACACAAATTAATATTTTCAAACATTTGCACCTTTGGCGTGTTCGATGCCCGGCTGCCAGTGCTCTTCTCTTCGCGCGCCGTCTTGCTTGATATTTTGAGCATCGCAAGTGTCATAATTGGTGATTTTCTGTCAAAGACTATATGAAAGCCAAATACCGTATTTTAAGGTGAATGCTGTGAAATTAACAGTTCCTGAAGTATTCATAACTGGGTCATAAACAGTTACATGCGTATCAAAAAATGGTGAGGTCGGCAAAGCGAAAGAAATGGTAGGCCGAATTGTAAAGTAGAAGATTGGTATCTTAAGTCCAGCCTTAAGAACTATATCTGCCCGATTATTAAATTTGTCTGTCAGGAAAGATTGTTTTGAGTTTTTTGCCGTTGCTATCAGGATTCCAGAATTGTTGAATGCATTGATGTCTGATTTGTACCAGTTGGCAAACGAAAAGTCTAATCCAATACCAATGAATGCATACTTGGCTTCAAAATCGCCATCAATACTCATCCCTATATAGTCAAGAGCTCCCTCTTCTTCAAGTCTGCCTTGAATCTGAGAGTTGTCAATAGTAAATTCCCCACTAAATGATGGATTGAACGGTACGGTCCAATAATGTCCTTCAAGATTAACCCGAAACATTTGTGTTGCATAAATATATCCTCCGATACCGATATCAATGCTTTGTCCTCCAGAAGCGCTAACTCCAATGTCTTTATATAAACCAGGGACATCTATGGTTGTGTTGCCAATCAAGAACCCGCTTTCTATACCAAATCGTCTGAACTCTCCCGCCTGAACTGTGGTTAATAGGAGAAGCATAGAAATCATCTGAGATCCAAATAAATTAATGTGTTTTGTCATTTGATCCTTCTTTGATTTAGCAGCTAATATCTTCCAATATTTCTTGGCGCGCGTCTTCTGCCTTTGGATTTAGCACTGGCAGCCGGGTTTCGCACAATCACTTCCCGGGCGGTACCGTCCTTTATAAATATGGTACATTTGGCGCCGCTGAATGCCACCTATTATTCCTTAGGTTGTGCCTTTTTAATCCATATTTTAATTTGCATTTGAATAATTTCCCGTCCATAATATATACTTTCAATATTTTCATGTCAATGATATTAATTGACAAATGTGTTCTGAAAGGGGTGAAGCGTAAAGGCGGAAGTATGAAGGGAGAAAGATAGAAAGGGAAATCGGCCACCCCATCAAATTGAGAATGCTAATTCCCGAATATGGGAAAAAGCGATAAATTGATTACGCTTGCCTCGATACACCGCTAACCGGGCCATACATTGGGTGTGTCGAAATGCAGGCGTGATTTGCTATATCGGGGTATGCGGTACTCGGCAACATCGTGTATAATAAGTGGCATTGTTTTTGCGTTTTAAACTAGCGTGGCGATATTTTTTCGTTTTTTATGCTTTTCAGTAGTTATCATGCTTGCGACCTTAATGGGTTGCTCCAAAACCGGCGCGCCCTATGCTGTAAGCGGAAACCATAGTCACGTTTTTGCCTATCCCGATTTCATTACCGCCAATAAAGACTATTTCATCACGCGCATCGGTGACGTGCCGCAGGTCAACGCGGATAGCTTTCGCCTCGAAATCACCGGACTCGTGGAAACGCCGAAAATCTTCTCCCTGCATGATCTCATGTCGCTTCCGCTTGTCGAGCTTCCGCTGACCGTTGAATGTATCGGAAATTCAGCGAACGGCTCTCTTGTCTCCACGGCGGTGTGGAAAGGCTTTCGCCTGTACGACCTTCTCGTATCGCTGGGTCTGGACTCAAGCGCCACGGGCGTCAAGTACCGGTGCGCGGACGGGTACTACGCCTCGCATACCATGGACCAGATCAAAAACAACGGGGTCATCGGCGCCCTGTTCATGAACGGGGACACCATTCCTCCGGAGCAGGGCTTTCCGCTGCGTATTTTAAACCCGGGGTATTACGGTGTCAAACAGCCCGCCTGGGTCGTGGCAATAGAAGTTTCCGCGCAACCGCTTTCGGATTATTGGGCCGATAACGGCTGGGACGTGTCGCCGCCCATTCCAATCAGTTCGAAAATATTCTTTCCTTCCGCCGATACGTCGATTCCGCCAGGAGACACCTTGTACGTAGGCGGGGCGGCCTTCGGCGGAACGCGGGTAGCCAAGGTGGAGGTCACCGCGGACAATGGGGCAACCTGGAAGACCGCGGACATCGTCCACTCCATGGACGCTGACAATGTCTGGGTTTTCTGGCTCGCAAAGTTCGTGTTTGCGCAATCCGGAAGCATTCCAATCAACGCGCGCGCCACCGATATTCACGGCAACTCACAGCCGCAAATAGACACAAATTCCCTTGACGGCACTAACGATTGGCCTTCGATCAATGTGAACGTTTTAAAATAGCGGCGGTCTTGCGCCCGTGGCAGGCGCTTTATGAAGCGTGAGCGTGTGCGTCATTCCCCCTGGTTTCCCGAACAAAAATTCATATCGCTTCCTTAACCGTTCTGGTTGATTTTGAATAGTCGGTGGACTGCAAGGATTCGGCGGTCATTTTGTAAATGGTCCAGATTTTAAACCCCTCCTTGCCGATGTATTTCATATAACCGGGCGATTTCCCGTCCAGTTTTTTCAGAACGCCATTGAATTCATTTCCCTCAGGCACACGCGCGGCTTTTCCGGTAACGGCAACGCTCCTGAATTCTTTTGCGTCTTGTTTCGTGTTCGGAAAGTAAAGCGTGACAAATGAATTAACGTTGATATGTCTGACTTTCCGTGAATCCATGCGCGTTACAAAATAAATATCGAGGCCGTCGTTTACGAATGGACCTATCTCCCTCACAAAAGGCCTGTTTTTTTCGCCGACGGTTACAAGCAGCGCGTACGGTGATTTCTCAATATAATTGACCGCCTCAATTGTCGCATCGCTCATGGAATCGTTCCTTTAATTTCTTTTCCAATGGGGCACATTGAAACGCATATTCCGCAAAGGCTGATGGTTTCATTCAAATTCCGTTTCGAAAGTTCCAAACATTTTTCCCTGCATTTGAACGCATCATAAAACTCATTCCTGTCGGTATTGGTGTTCCAAAGGGTTCCATTCGCGGCCTGGGCGGGACAGCTTTTCACGCAGATATCGCACGTGCCGCATCGGCTTTTTTCAATCGGAATTCCTGGTTTTAAAAAATCATCATCAACGAGAATTGAAGCCAACCGTACCCTCGGGCCGAATTTCAGGGTTACTAAAAGGTCGGTCTTTCCAATCCAGCCTATTCCGGCCCTTGTCGCAACCATTTTGTGCGAAAAATCGGTCCGAAGGGTTTTAAAGTAATTTTCGTCCGGTTCATCGTCTTCATAGGTGGGCTTGATCGGTAAATTCCTGATATTCTCATTGGTTAACATATTCGAGATGTTCACGATTAATTCCAGTAATTCCGCATTGACGTTTTTATAATTTTGCAAATACTCCAACGTCGGACCATTTGATATTTCATCGATGATTTCATCTTCGAGTTTTCGAGCAATGGATATGGCGTAATTGAATCCGGAATACTTCTCGCCCAATAGTCCCTTGATATTTGCAATAGCGAATATATAGTTGTCCTTATTGCCTATTATTTCATTGATTTTGGTTTCGATATTCATCCGATTTTATTCCGCCCTCTTTTAAATCAATCTAAACTACAATTTTCAAAAGACAGCTTGAGGATTCTATTCAAATTCTTGCCTGTGCTTGAAATTGTTGAGAAAAAGCGCAGTGCAAAATTCTGCTTGTTTTTAAAAAGATCCGACGTACGCCAGTATTCTAAAAGCCTGATCCTGGGATCGATTACGAGGATTTCTTCGGCTCTTTCCAGACCCCATTTGAATTTCACGCCGGAAGTGATATTTTTCCCAATAAAGAATTTATGCACAAGAGTCATGAACATTTCCGCCTTGGGAAAGCGGTCAATCAGATGTTTGAAGATTAGTTTAACCTCGTCCTCGGAAAAATAGCATAGTAATCCTTCCGCAATTATCAATACCTTATCAGTGACCCCAAGCTTGATGTCATCAATCCAGGAAAAATCCAAGACTGATTTCGGAATGAATTTAACTCTACCGGATTCTGTGAAAAACTTTCTTCGAAATTCAATAACGTCCGGCAAGTCAACGTCAAACCAATGCAGTTTGCCGTTATCAACCCGTGTTATTCTTGTGTCAAGACCACAGCCGAGATTGATTATCGTGCCTTCAGGATTTGAAGTCAAGAAAGCATTTACGCCCTTATCGATAACGTAGGTCCGGACAATCGCGGAATGATATGTTCGCTTCTGAACATATGCCTTGTAATCCATATCGATTTGTTCGATGATTTCCACTGCCTTTTTATCAATAATAATTGGTTCTTTCCTGTTTGTTTCCATTGCTTTGGGGCACAATGGAATAAACAGGGTCATTGAAACAGAGTTCTCATCCAATGGGTTTACAACCCTATTTTTAGCAGTATTCATTCTCTAATCCCTTTTCGTTTTATGTTTTGTCTTGGGCGTACTCTAGTATTGCAGTTCAACGTGTGCCAAATATATTTCGTTTTCGGATTGCCGAGATGACACCGCAGAATAATGGCTGACCGAGGCGTCAAACCAAAAATGGTTCGGCTTCAAATGGCCCGGCTTTCAGTTCCACCGCTACAAGGCAGTTGATTTTTCTATTGAAAAAAAGCAGATCGATGTATTCTTTTTCTTCGGCGGTGCCGGTCTTTGACAGTATTTCGATGTTCTGGCCCCAGGGTATTTCTCCAACGAGTCGTTGGAGATTTGGGCTGTCCCGGTATTCCAGGTAAAACTGCCGCATGTACCATAAATTCTGGGATGAATAACCGCTGACACCCGGATATTCTTTTTGCAGGTCTTCGGAAAGCCGTTCGACAATGGCCTTCCCCCAGCCGGAAGTCTCTTGACGGAAAACAATTTTTTTACCGATGTTCCAATAGAGCCCAATATGTTCGCGACTCGCGGCAAGGACGGCGCGAACGCGGGCGTTGCGAATATCGGCTTTAATTTCTTTGAGAAATACAAGATATTCTTCCGTAGAAACAGGCGTTGAATCCTTGCCGCCGAGATTGGTTTTATTTCGTTTCATGAAAGCTCCATCCACGCTTTGAGAATCGATTCCCGGCATCAGGTTTGGGTATACGATAACACCGTTGATAAAAATATATATATTCTTCTTATTATGACAAAAAAACCAATCCGTAAAATCCATTCCCGTGAATACTTACCCTATATCCTGCTTCCGTATCCACATTCTAATCGCCTTTAACGGGATTCGGATATCTGCTTAATAATTTAACACTTACATTAATTTATGTACAAAAGATTATGCATTTATTGTATATTTGAGAGTTAAATTATCATCCATCAAAAATATTCGGTCATCAGAAACAATTGCAATAATCCGGGGCTTATCTTATGGGCTTTTTTCCGTTTTTTTCGAACGATCTTGGCATCGATCTGGGCACCGCCAACACCTTGATTTACGTGAGCGGCAGGGGGCTTTTAATAGACGAACCGTCGGTGGTCGCGATTGACAAAAACACCAAACTGGTGAAGGCCTACGGCCTCGAGGCCAAACGCATGCTGGGAAGGACCCCGGGCGACATCGACGCCATACGGCCCATGAAAGACGGGGTCATCGCCGATTTCGACCTGGTCGAGCAGATGCTGAAGTTTTTCATCCGAAAAGTCCAGAAGTACCCATCGTTCATCCTGAGGCCGCGCGCGGTCATCGGCGTCCCGTCGGGGATCACCGAAGTGGAAAAACGCGCGGTGGTCGATTCCGCCGAGAGCGCGGGCGTGCGCGAGGTGTATCTCGTGGCCGAGCCCATGGCCTCGGCGATCGGCATGGGCATACCGGTGAACGAACCGTCGGGCAACATGGTCATTGACATCGGGGGAGGGACCGCCGAGATCGCCGTCATCGCTTTGTCGGGCATGGTGTGCGACATGTCGGTGCGCGTGGGCGGCGACGAAATGGACGAGGCCGTCGTTTCGTATTTGAAAAAGACCTACAATCTGCTCGTGGGGGAGAGCACCGCTGAGCAGATCAAGATCCAGGTGGGCTCGGCCTTCCCGCTGGAGGACGAGCTGGAGATGGAGGTGAAGGGGCGCGACCTCGTGGCGGGAATCCCCAAAACGCTGCGCATCACGTCAACAGAAATCCGCGACGCGCTCAACGAGCCCATATCGACCATCGTCGAGGCGGTGAAGCAGGCGCTGGAACAGACGCCGCCGGAACTGTCGGCCGATATTCTTGACAAAGGAATTATCATGACCGGCGGCAGCTCCCTGCTGCGCGGCCTGGACGAGCGCCTGAGGCAGGAAACGAACCTGCCGGTGAACGTGATCGACGACCCGCTCACGTGCGTGGCGCGCGGGGCCCTTAAAATCATCGAAAATCTTGACGCGTATAAGCCGGTGCTCTTGAATACCCATAGAAAAAGCAGGTAAACAATACGAATGTGCCGTTAAAATAATACTATTTTCGCTATAAATTCCCCGTTCCGACCGACTGGCCATCATGCATTGGATCATCCGATTTTTCACCATTTATCGAAATATCACTTCGTTCTGCGCGCTGGTTTTTGTCAGCCTGTGGATGATGAGCAGCACGCCTGTCAAGCAGGAGAAGATAGCCCGCATACTTTCCTTCAGCATTTTTTATCCGTTCCAGTTCTATATCAGCCAGACCGCGCGGATCAAGAATATTTTTTCGGAAAACAGGAAATTAAAAGAGGACAATGCGGCCCAGGCCGCCGCCATCGCCATGCTCAAGGAGCAGGCGCAGGAAGGCGCCCGGCTTGAAGGCCTGCTTAGCCTCCGCGGCAATTATACCTACGACTTGCAGGTGGCGCGCGTGGTGGCCCGGGAGCCATCCAGCGTTTCGCGGAGCGTGATCATCAGCGTGGGAAAGGAAAACGGCGTCGCGGCCTATATGCCCGTTATCACGAGCCTCGGCGCGGTGGGCAAGGTGGTCCTGGCGCTGCCGCATATGGCGCTGGTCCAGCTTCTCAACGACCCTTCGAACCGGACGAGCGTGCTGGCGCAGCGAAGCCGCGAAGTGGGCATACTTGAAACGGAAAACGGGGAAGAATTTTTCATACGGTACAGGACCCATGCGGACGTGGCGCCCGGCGATACGATCGTGACGTCGGGCCTGGGGGGCGTATATTTGAAAGGGCTGACCGTCGGCGCGGTTACGCGCGTGGTGACGAGCCGGGACCCGCTTTTTAAAAAGGTCTTCGTTGTGATGAGCGTCGATTTCAACCGGCTTGAAGATGTGTTCGTCATCCGGGTGAAATCGCAATGGACCTCTTTCCGCAGCGAACTGGATTCCCTGGAGCGCCGGCAATGATCATGCACTATCTACGATGGCCGATACTTTTCGTGGCGTGCTTCATCCTGCAAACGTCGTTTGTCCCGTCGCTGTCGGTTCTCGGGGTGAAACCCGACCTGCTCATGATTGTCCTTTTTTTCTTTTCCATCAGGTACGGCGTCATGGCCGGGGTGTTTGTGGGGTTTTTCATGGGCCTGGCCCAGGACCTTTACACGCCGGCGATCCTGGGACAGAACGCGCTCACCAAAACGATCATCGGCGCCTGCATCGGCCTCTTCAACGAAAAAGTCATGCGCACCGACCCATTTGTCAAGACGATCATCCTGTTCGTGATGTTTATCGTCCACGACAGCGTATTCATGCTCGTTTTACTCATGAAAAACACGAACCATTTCTTCGTCATGGTCCCGGACCTGTTCGTGAAAACCATTCCCCGCGCGCTCTATTCGGCGGCCATCGCGGCATTGTTTTACGCATGGGAATTTTTACCGAAACCTTCCGGCAGAAGATAGCCCTTTTACATGTCTATTTCATCGCATTATAACGACGAACAGCAGGAGCGGCTCAATAAAAGCATCCGCCTCGTCATTGTCCTTTCGTGCCTGTTTCTGGTGCTGCTGGCCCGGCTGGTGTATCTTCAGGTGGTCCAGGCCCAGCTCAACATCAGGCTTTCGCAGGAAAACGGGATGCAATTCCATATAATAAAGGCGCCGCGGGGCCTGATTTTCGACCGGAACGGAAAAGTGCTCACCCGCAACCGTCCGTCGTATTCGATTTACGTGCTTCCCTATAAATTGAAAAACCGCGCGTCGGTGATCAACAACCTCTGTAAAATACGGGACTTTGAAAACCGGCCGGTATTCGACAGCACCGAGCTTGCCGACCTTATGCACAGGGCCATGTGGCGGCGCTTCGACGCGACCCGTCTCAAGGAAGACGTTTCCATGGAAATCGTCAGTATCATCGAAGAGCACTCAATGGACCTGCCCGGCATCTCCGTTGAAACTGAATCGAGGCGGGAATATGTCCTCGGTCCGTCGGCGTTCCATGTTTTAGGATACATGAGCGAAATCCCCGAAACGCAGTTCGATTCCCTTAAGAAGGACGGTTACCATTACGGCGACATGATCGGAAAAGCGGGGATCGAAAAAGAGTATGAAAACATTTTAAGAGGTAAAGACGGTCAGGAATATATCGAAGTCAACGCCTACGGCAAGAGCCTCGGCCCCATTTCAACCATGCCGCGGATCGAACCTATCGCCGGGGACAATATTTATTTAGCGATCGATATCGACCTGCAGAAAGTCGCATGCGATTCGTTTCCCTCATCGCTGAAGGGCGCGGTCGTGGTCCTTGACCCGCGCAGCGGCGAAGTGCTGGCGATGTATTCGTGCCCTTCCGTGGACGCGAATATTTTTTCGCAGGCAACGTCTTTGCGGGCCAAAAACTGGGCCACGGTATCTCTCGATCCCAGCCAGCCGCTCAATAACCGCGCGACGTGCGGCACGTATCCTCCGGGATCGACCTTCAAGCTGATCAGCGGCGTGGCGGGGCTCGCCAGCGGCAAGCTGACCGCCGATTCACGCATGCCCATGGCCTGTCGCGGGGCCTTCCGTTTCGGAGCGCGGACCGCGCACTGCTGGAAACTCGACGGACATGGGTATCTCGATCTCATCGGCGCGGAAAAACAGTCGTGCGATATTTATTTTTACCAGGTCGGGCTTAGGCTGGGCGATGAGCTCATCAACCAGTATGCGGCCGTTTTTAATCTCGGCCAGCCCACGGGCGTCGATCTGCCCCAGGAGCGCGGCGGATGGCTTTCGGGCGAAATGGAATATAACAAACGGTTCAAGGCGCGCGGATGGGTATGGACCAAGGGCCTTGACATGGACCTTGCCATCGGCCAGGCGCAGCTCATGACGCCCATCCAGCTTGCTAACATGGTCGGGGCGCTGGGTAACGGGACCACGCTGTTCCACCCCTATCTCCTGAAAGAAGTGCAGAGCGGCGACGGGGCCGTTATCGAGAGGAAAACGCCTGTGGCGATACGGACGCTGGGTTTTGACCCTGCGCTTATCGTCACGATGCACAAGGCGATGCTCGAAGTGACGGAGGCGGGCGGAACCGGCGGCCGCGCGCAGGTGCAAGGCATTCCCGTGGGCGGAAAGACCGGGAGCGCCGAAAACCCGCAGGGGCAAAAGACCCATGCATTATACGCGGGGTGCGCTCCCGTTGACTCTCCGACCATCGCCATCGCCGTGGTCGCGGAAAACGCAGGCCACGGGGGCACGATCGCCGCGCCCATTGCCGGCGCGGTCTTTCGTTACTATTTTGGCAACAACCCTGAAGGGAAAAAAATAGCCCGGGAGTATGCGGCGCTGGCTGAGGCGGACAAAAAAGGTCCGAAAGGAAAAAATAAGGGATCGGCTTTGCAATAGGTAATTATGGAAATACAGAAAAGAAGCGAATTCGACTTTTTTCTCCTGTTCCTCAGCGTTGTCCTGTGGATCATCGGGTTGTTTTTGGTGTACAGCGCCACCCATATTTATGATTCAGGACCGCTTGTGCATTCCACCCGGAACCAGATCATCTGGGTCGCGCTCGGCCTGGTCACCATCCTGATCGTCACCTCCATCCCAACGCGGGTCTATTATTCGCTTTCGTACGTGCTCTACGGGCTATCGCTTTTGCTGCTGCTGTACGGGGTCTTCACCGGTGTCATAAGTAAAGGGGCCGAGCGGTGGATATCCATCGGCGGTCTCAGGCTGCAACCGGCAGAATTCGCGAAAATCGGCCTTGTCCTGGCGCTCGCGCGGTATTTGTCGACCAAAACGCTCTCCCTGGAACGGATCACTTCGTTTATCGCGCCCTGCGTTTTCATCTTCGTGCCCTTCGTGCTCATCCTCAAGCAGCCGGACCTCGGCAGCGCGCTGATTTTATGCGCCATTTCGCTGCCGATATTTTATTGGGCGGGGCTTACGATCCTGGAAATTTTTTTCCTGACGTCTCCGCTGCTATCATTGGCCCTGTCCGCCGTCCCGCTCATTCTTGCGTTTACTTCGAAGGCGCCGCCGGGCATAGGAGAAGCGATTCCATGGGGCATTTTCTTCATCGTTCTCTGCGTCATTTTATATGTGACCCGTCCGCCCAGGTTCCTTCTGGTGTGCGTGGTCGTCCTCAACCTCTTTACCGCGGGGATCACGACGGTGGTATGGAACGGGTTTTTGCAGGATTACCAGAAAAAACGTATTTTAAGCTTCATCAACCCGGAAGCCGACCCGGTCGGCGCCGGATACCAGGTCATCCAGTCGAAAGTTGCCATAGGCTCGGGGCATATTACGGGCAAGGGCTATCTCAAGGGCACGCAGACCAGGCTGTCGTTTCTTCCCGAGCAGCACACGGACTTTATTTTCTCGGTCCTGGGCGAACAATTCGGGCTCTTCGGCTGCACGGCGGTGCTTATCTTGTATCTGCTGCTGATTATTCGCGGGTACACCACCACGCAGTATGTAAAGAACAGTTTTTCGAATTTGGTGATCGTCGGGTCGGTTTCGCTCCTTGCGTTCCATATATTCATCAACGTGTCGATGACCGTCGGCATGATGCCCGTGGTGGGCGTGCCGCTGCCGTTTTTAAGCTACGGCGGGTCGTTTACATTGACAATTGCGATACTCGTCGGGTTCGTGCTTAACGCCCGGTATAATAAAAAAGACTTCTAGTGACTGAAAAATTATATTAAAAGAATTCTTATTCTTCGGCAAAATCATGATAATCATGTAAATCAGGAGAATCCCGGTCAGAAAGGACTTCCGTCATGCACCCCGTCATTTTCCACATTTTTAATTTCCCCATCCATTCCTACGGCCTCATGCTTGCGCTGTCTTTCCTGTTCGGCATATGGTTCGCAAGCGTGAGGGCAAAAAAAAACGGGCTTGAACCCGGGGTCATTTCCGACGTTGGGTTTTATCTCATTTTGTCGTCCATCATCGGCGCCCGCCTCTATTACGTCATTCTGCATTTTGAGGAATTCCGCGGCGACCTCTGGGGCGTCATCAATCCTTTCCACGGGGGAAACCTCGGCATCGGCGGGCTGGTCATGTACGGAGGATTTATCGGCGCGCTTCTGGCAAGCATCGTCTATTTCAAAATTAAAAAATTACCCTTTCTGCCCTACGCCGACGCCGTTGCCCCGAGCATCGGGTTCGGCATTTTTCTTACGCGGATAGGGTGCTTTCTCAACGGGTGCTGTTTCGGCGCGCCAACGCGTTCGGCATGGGGGATAACATTTCCCGCGGGGAGCCCCGCCGGCTATTATCAGCACGAATGTCACGCGGCAGCGCTCTATCCGTCGCAGCTCATTGAATCCGCCGGAGGCCTGCTCATCGCCATCATCGTGCTTGTCGTGGGGAGAAATAAAACCGTCGCCGGCGTCCAGTTTTATCTGGTCGGCATTCTGTATTCGCTCCTTCGTTTCGGCGTCGATTTTACGAGGTTTTATTCCCCGCAGGAGCGTTTGGGTTCATTAAGCCACAACCAGATCGTCTGTATTGTATTTTTCATCCTCTTTACGGGCCTTTTGCTGAAGAGCGCGGTGTTCAAGGAAGGT
>Ga0182017_10000716_pt1 | contig 26022 bp, 24 predicted proteins | sample 712E3DmetaG_FD_120492 | JGI IMG/M metagenome (GOLD analysis project Ga0182017, IMG submission 120492) | Permafrost microbial communities from Stordalen Mire, Sweden - 712E3D metaG | ecosystem: Environmental > Terrestrial > Soil > Wetlands > Permafrost | place: Sweden: Stordalen | collected... | reverse complement strand
GTCTTGTTTTTTACTGTTGGAGTTACAACCAATGCTCAAATTGAGTCTTCAGTTGGTTCAATATTTGGGTATAAGATAGATTCGTGGTATGAAATAAAAATAGATAGCCTTGTTTTGCAAAAACTTGCGGGAGCGGTTCAGTCAAAAGACGTTAGTTTTCAGTTTGCTATTCCTGTACCGGTAAATCTGAATCCAGGGAATTCGGGAAGGATCTTTCAATATAACAATGAATTGGTATGGATTCTTGGAATACGTTCGAAGACAGCAAAATCTCTGAACCTGATACTGGAACCATTCAAAATCCCGACAGGAGCGTATGTCTATATTTATGACAGTGAGAAAGAAGTTATCAGGGGTGCATTTACTGATGTAAACAATTCTCAATCAGATCTTTTGCCCACGATGCCTGTACCGGGAGAGGAACTTATCCTTGAATATCATGTTCCTTTGGGCGTTGGATGGCAGCAAACTATTGGAGTTTCCCAGGTTTCACATGACTTTCTTGGTGTATTCGGATCAAATAGGACCAAGGATAAACAATATAAAAAATCTCAGGCATGCAATGTTGATATTAATTGCGCAACAGGACTACCTTACTCAATCGAAAAGAGGTCAGTATGCAGACTGCTTGTGAATGGGAGCGAACTTTGTTCCGGGGTATTGTTGAATAATACCAACCAGCAGAACAGACCTTTTCTATTGACTGCACAGCATTGTATTACTGATCAGAATGGTGCAGCTAAAACATTGTTTGTATTTGGCTATGAAAGTCCATGGTGCAGCGGGCCGGATGGAAGGGTATCTCACTCGCTTTCGGGGTCTGTACTTCGATCAACAAATGCAGATATTGATTTTTCTCTTGTTGAATTGAATACATTTCCTCCATTAGTTTATAAACCTTATTTGGCAGGATGGGATGTATCAGGGACGGCACCTACTCATACAGCGGCAATACATCATCCCATTGGTGACGTTAAGAAAATTTCGATAGATCTTGATCCTCCTGTTTCCAGTGCATTTACCAATATGCCAGATAATTCTGCTTGGAAAATTGTACAATGGGACCTTGGAACAACTGAAGGTGGATCGTCTGGCTCCCCTTTATTTGATCAGAATAAAAGGATAGTTGGCATTCTTACTGGAGGAGAAGCTGTTTGCGGCAATTCTGTAAATGACTATTTTGCAAAACTAAGTGTGATCTATAATTATTCCCAGCTTCTTTATCAGCAATTAAAAGGATGGATTGATCCTGCTGTTTCCGGGCTTAAACAGCTTAACGGGCGCGATCCGTATGCTGATAATCTCATTACAAATGATACCCTTTCAAACATAGGGACATCAGAAAGTGTGACCTTAACTAAATACTCATCGGGGCAAGGCTATTCCACTGGATTTAACAGCGACAGTATTGTAATGTACGCTGAATATTTTAATAATTCTGGGGGACATGAAATAAGCGAAGTTTGGCTTAATATCGCGAAAGACAATTATGTTGCTTTGACCGATTCAGTAAAAGTATACGTGTTCAGTGATGGTTCAATACCTGGAAATACACTTGCATCTCAGAAGATACTCATCAGTGAAGCTAAAGACTCATTCAGACTTAAATTTGATTTTAACGGAACAGTCCCGGTGTCTGGGAACTTCTATATAGGATGGAGGCTATGGTATGTCAGCAAGGCTCTTTCAGAGACTCGCCAGTTTGCAGTATATCATTCCCCTGACAGGGTTCTTCCTGTAAAAAATACAGCCTGGTTTAACGATGGATCAGGCTGGAAACCATTCACTCAGCAACCATTTGCGCCTATGTCAGTTTCCCTTGATGTAAAAGTAATAACAACTGCAAATTCTAAGGTTGATTATATATCGGAAAACAAGATAGTAACTCCTGAATTTCTTATTTATCCGGTTCCAGCCACAAATCACATAATCATCTCTTCTAAAATGGTTAGGACTGAGATCATAATGAGAATAATTGATCTGGCGGGTACTGTTTTGCAGATGAGTAATATCTCAACCAGATTTCCAGGTAAAGTTGAAATCGATATTTCAGCATTAAAAAGAGGATTCTATCTGATAAACCTATCTTCAGAAGGTGTATCTGAAACACATAAAATATTAATAGACAGATAAATGTCAGGACACCTTCTGAAATATTCAATTTTAATCTTTGTTGTGGTTTCTGCCTGCACCGGACGAGCCGGTTTCAAGGAATCAGTTAGAAATAAACTCATCAGCAATGGTGTTAAATATGCTGAAAGATTTGAAATACAGCACAATGAAGGCTATTCGGTACTTATCGTGAAAAATCCGTGGCAGGGGGCTAAGAATGTGAATGAGTCTTATTATCTGATACCAAAAAAAACAACTATTCCAGCCGGCATTGATTCTCTTAATGTAATCCGGGTGCCCATTAAGAAGATAATTTGCATGTCAACAACTCACCTTGCAATGATATCTGCACTCAATGAAGAAGAAACGATAAAAGGTGTTTCCGGTACTGACTTCTTATATGAAAAGAAATTACGTGATTTAATTTCAAGCAACAAAATTGCTGATGTAGGTTATGAGGATAATCTGAACAAGGAAATTGTTATTCAAATTGCACCTGATATTGTAATGGTTTATGGAATTGGAAGTGAATCGGCAGGTTATATAAGCAAACTCAAAGAACTTGGGATTAAGATCATTTTCAATGCTGACTATCTGGAGACAAATCCTCTTGGAAAAGCTGAGTGGATAAAAGTTTTTGGTGCCTTATACAATAAAGAAAAGGAGGCGGATAGTTTATATTCTTCTGTTTCTGAAGAATATGACAGTTTAAAATCTTTTATTCAATTAAATATTAAAGGTAAACCTTCAGTGTTCCTTGGTCTGCCATGGAAAGATACATGGTTTATATCACCCGGAAATTCATATATAAGCAATCTTATTTCGGATGCAGGGGGAAATTATCTTTGGAAAGATATCAAATCTGAGATTTCAATGCCATTCGGAATTGAAAACGTTTATGTAAAGGCTATCCATGCCGATTACTGGTTAAACATTAGCAGTGCTAAGAACCGAAATGAAATTATTTCAGTTGATAATCGTCTGGGAGAACTGCCTTCCTTTATAAATGGGAATATGTTCAATAATAATAACAGGGTAACGCCCAGAGGAGGTAACGATTATTGGGAGAGTGGAAGTATGAATCCTCAGTTGATTTTGAAGGATATTGCTTCGATTCTGCACCCTGGCTTATTTCCTGGATATAAACTATATTTTTATAAAAAAATTGAATAGAAGCATAGTTTGAAAACAGAGAGCAACATATCGAATCCGATACAAAAATGGGCGGACGGGGATAAAAAACTAATTTTCACGGGCCTCTTTTTTCTCATTGTACTATTATTTGTCCTGGATATTTTTTTCGGATCGGTAAGTATCAGACCATCAAATGTAATTCATGCTCTTTTCAGCACAACAGATAAGAGCCTGGAAACCATAATATTCAAGTTCAGAATACCCAAAGCACTTACTGCACTTATAGTCGGTATAGCTCTCTCTTTAAGTGGTTTACAAATGCAGACTGTTTTCAGAAACCCTATGGCAGGTCCATATGTTCTTGGAATAAGCTCAGGTGCAAGCCTTGGAGTTGCTTTTGTAATTCTCGGGTTTTCAGCACAAATGTTACCAGGCAATCTTCAGGGTCTGGGTAACTGGGTACTCGTCGTGGCATCATGGCTGGGAGCTGGCACCATTATGATTTTGATAATGTATATTTCAGTAAGAGTACAGGATATAATGACAGTTCTTATTCTAGGGATAATGCTTTCAAGCGGCATATCTGCCATAGTCAGTATTATGCAGTATTTCAGTAATGAAACAATGTTGAAAGCCTATGTTATCTGGACAATGGGCAGCCTGGGCAATCTTACGGCTCAACAATTGCAGGTTTTGTTGATATCTGTAACTGCAGGGATAATATTGAATTTAGCTTCCATTAAAATGCTTAATGCCCTGTTACTTGGAGAAAATTATGCGGCTAGCATCGGTCTCAACGTCCGGTTTGCGAGGATCGTGATTTTTACCGGGACAAGCATTCTTGCAGGAAGTGTTACAGCATTTTGCGGACCTATTGGATTCATAGGAATCGCAGTTCCTCACATTGCCAGAATTATTTTCAGGACATCGGATCACAAAATACTTATTCCGGCAACGATATTTATAGGTGGAAGTGTAATGCTTCTCAGTGACATAATCTCTCAACTACCCGGTTCTGACAGCGTACTTCCGGTAAATTCGGTGACTTCACTAGTCGGAATTCCGGTTGTAATATGGGTTATTCTTAGAAACAGAAAATATTCAGGCGCTTTCTGATGGAAGCCAAAAAAGAAATATTATCATTTGAATCTCTGCTGATTGGTTATATATCAGGGAAGACAACGAAAATACTGTTACCTCCACTAAATGCCAGAGCATATCAGGGTGAACTGATTGCAATGATCGGACAGAACGGAATCGGTAAAAGTACGCTGCTGAGAACATTAACCGGTTTGCAGGTAGCAATTGACGGCACTATTATTATAAATGGAAAGTCAATAAAGAACTATTCAAGAATCGATTTCGCACAGCATATCGGCTATATTTCGACAGAACCAGTGAGAGTAAGTAATATGAAGGTATATGATCTGGTGGCGCTTGGAAGATTTCCTCATACAAACTGGCTGGGTAAATTGACTGGCACTGACCATGCTATCATTATGGATGCTATTGAAAAAGTGGGAATGCAACAATTTATAAATAATTATGTTACTGAATTATCTGATGGAGAACGGCAGAGAGTGATGATTGCAAGGGTTCTTGCTCAGGACACAGATCTTCTGGTAATGGATGAACCTACTGCATTCCTTGATATTAAAAGTAAATATGAGATAGTTCACCTCCTGCATGACCTTTCAAAAAAACGAGGGAAGACTATTGTTTTTTCCACGCACGATCTCAATATTGCTCTAAGTGAATCCGATAAAATCTGGTTGATTCTTAAAGAGTCATTTGAGGAAGGCGCTCCGGAAGATCTGATAATCGGAGGTGCTCTTGATGAACTTTTCAAAGATTCACTTGTCAGGTTTAATCAGGCAGATGGAAGTTTTACATTCAGGAATGAATTAAAAGGGAATTTTAATTTAAAAGGTGAAGGAATTGGCATACTCTGGACAGAAAAAGCGTTAAACAGGGCAGGATATTCCATTTCTGATAATATAGAAAAATTGCAGATTGAAGTTGTAAACTTAAATAGCAGATACAGGTGGTTAGTTGATAAAGGTGAAATAAGAAAAGAGTTCAATTCTGTTTATGATCTGGTAAGCTGGCTTTCTGTCCAATAGGAATATCTATTTATGGTACTTGCGCCAGTTCTCAATAAAAGGACCGATGCTTTCAACAGAAAGTTTTTTGGCAATTATCACCTTGTTCTTATCGAGAATATAGATTGTCGGTGTTGATTGTACATTATAATAATAGTCAAAGTTGGTCAGTCTTTTTGGATCCCATCCGTTAATCCATGTCAGGTTATTATCGCTGATATATTTTTCCCATTTTGCTCTGTCAGATTGAGTGCAAACTGTAAATACTTCAATCCCATCATTTTTTACTTTATCATAGTATACCTTCAGCTTTGGAGTTGCTTCCTGACAATGACCGCAGTTGGGTTCCCAGAAATATAGTATTGTGAAATCTTTCTTAATATCATAGAGTGAAGCATATGGTCCTGCAAATGTTTCCATTATAAGTTCGTGCCCTTTTTGCCCAATCAGATTTGGACGTATCCTATCTACCTCCTTCCTTAGATTCTCGCGCCATTCGGGGGTTGTCCACTCAGCTTTTCCTGATAAATATATATCATCAGCGAGCTTCACCATTACTGCGTCATGTCCCATTATTTCGCTTTCGCGGAAATGGTTGAAAAGATAAACTGACACAAACTGAAATACTTTGTGATTCCCACTGCATTTTTGGATTATCTTATCAATTTCCTTATTAATTGAATCCGCAAGTTGAATTACTGTATTGCTAAAGAAAGCATTAAGTTTTCCCTGGAGAATCGGAGTACGCAATAATCTTTCATCATTAAAGTCGATATTGTCGAAAAAGTGATCCTTATTGTAGAGATAAGATCTGATCCATTTCACAGAATCAGGATTGATTGTGTTTGCCGGAAGAACAATTGGTGGCACTTCAATGGGCAACATTGCTTTTATCAGCAGGGCAAGCAGCGAACCTTTGTTTTTATTTATTACCTCATTCAGGAATAACTTCATTTTATCCTCCTGATTTTTACGGAGTTCTGAAAGTACCCTAATCGAATCATTATTAGATTTATTCTTCTGAACCCGGTTGTCGATTCTGTTTGCTTCATCCTGCATTGACACCCATTTCGTCTGATAATCTAAAAAAGCGCTATTTTCATCTGAACCTGAAAACTTCAATGTTTTGAAATAATCCTGGTAATTGCAGGTGACTGAAAAAATCTGATCATCTGGTATAAGCATTTCGAAGTACTTTCGTCCGGGGAGGACGATCATATAAATTCCCTGTGGCAGAGGTTCTTTGCCTTTAAAAAGACCATTACCTGATTTATCAAGTCGTACAGAATCTTTTAAGTACTGTTTATCACCAAGATGGTAGGCAAGATAAACTGTTGAATCAGAAAGTCCATCTATTTTAAAGGAAATTTCATAACCTTTATTAACCTGACCAAATGCCAGCACAGAAAGAAAGGTCAGAATTATAGTAAAAAAAAATCTCCTCATCAGATCTTAATGGATTTTGGTAATTTTACAAATTTAATGAATGCAATTTCTTTGCCAAATTAAATCGGATTGTAAATTGGGAAATATGTTGTATTTTTGATCCATAAACGATGGACAGTACACAGAGTAATGATTTCAATTCTGATTCCGGTTAATAATTATGATATTGTTGCTCTCGTGCATAGTATGAGAGACGGACTGGAAAAAGTTCAGGAATATTGCGAGATTCTTATTGGCGATGACGGATCTTCACCCGATTTTCGGAATAAATACCTACAGCTTGAGAGAGCAGGTGTAAAGGTTATTGTTTCCAAGAAGAATATCGGACGCGCTGCAATCAGGAATAAACTGGCGCTTGAAGCCAGAGGCGATCACCTACTGTTTATCGACGCAGATACTATGATTCAGGGAACCGCTGAAGCATACCTTCTTAAATGGCTGCCAATGATTAATACATCAAGGGTTATCTGTGGTGGAACATGGTATAGCGAAACTGCTCCCGGTGATCCTGATAAGATTCTGAGATGGAAATATGGCAGGAAAATTGAGCAGCGAAAAGCATCTGAAAGAAATAAGCATCCTCATTCCGGGTTTTCAACCTTCAACGTTCTTATTGAAAAATCAGTATTTGCGAAATTAAGGTTCAATGAAGAACTTAAACAGTATGGTCATGAGGATACTCTGCTTGGCTATCAGCTCAAAAAAGCAGGGATTGATGTTCTGCATATTGATAACCCGTTGATTCATGAAGGAATTGAATCAAACAGGGAGTATATCAATAAAACAAAACTTGGGATCGAGAACCTTAGTCATCTTTATGATATAGTTACAGACAAAAGATCTTTTTCATCAGCAGTCAGGATGTTACGGATTTATAATAGACTCTATGACTTTAGGTTGACCAGGATTCTGGCTGGAATTTATATTCATTATCGCGACAAGATGGAAATCCGGCTGGATTCTGCAAACCCTTCCCTTATTCTTTTCGGGTTTTACAAAGTGTGTTTGTTTTGCACTTTCCGTGAAATTCACAAAAGAAAGCAGATTATCCCTATATTTTGATTTTCATTCAACCTGTCTGAAACTACCATTTTTTTTGTTTTAATTATCTGTAAGGCAAAATAATTGCGAATGCAGCGTTAGTTAAAATATTTGTTATATATTCGCAATAACCAGATCTGATCATTTCTTTGAATCACTTCTTCTAAAATTGATATCTGCATTACATATCTGTTTTAATTAAACTGATATGTCCATCATATCTTCGTTCAGCTCTCAGAACAAAATCAAATCTGTCAATCATTGTACAAAGGAAAAAATCAGTAGGAGGCGAAAAATCAATATTTTTTGGATTAAAGAACCTGCTCCCTGAACCTGTTTTCAGATCAGTTAGCTGCTTTTGAAAGTCAGGTTTTTGACCTTTCAGCCTTTCAGATATCAGACGTGCACAAAGAACGTCTTCCTCAGCAGTTGTTTCAGCTCTGTAGCCCATTGCAACAAGAGTTACATGTTCCGGCTTCAAAGTTTTAATGTATTTAACAATAGCGTCTGCATTTACAAAGCTACCTGTCAGAAGAAGAGATGCATTTTTTGCATTTACTAATCCGTTAGTACCGGCAGTAGTGGTATGAATTACTGTTTTCCCTTTAAGATTTACCTTTAATATTTCTGTAGGACTGTTTCCGAAGTCGAAACCTTCAATTTTTTTTTCCTCACGTTCTCCGACAAGAACTGAGTTGTTATATCGCTTCTGCAGCTCAAAGGCAGATTTTGCATCACCAACTGCAATATATTGTATGGCCCCGGAATCAAATGCGTAACAGGCAACGGAGAATGCACGGAATACATCTATTATTACGACAACTCCACGTGCCTGTTTAGCACCACTGATAAATTCGAGTATTTCAATCTTCATCCCGCTGCAATAATCGTCAAGTGAAAGTAATAATAATTTTTATAATTGGTTTTCGTATATTTGATCTGCTGAGAGTTTAAAAACATTGGTATTATAAAAATATTCATATTATGGTAAATCCTGTTACCTGGGTAATAGAAAACGTAAGAAGACTGAATGATTATATCTGGCATACTCCAATTTCAGAGTTATCCAGGCGCAAGCTCCTGCTAATAAAGCAGTTAAGAATAGTTGTTCTTGCAGCACGCGGATTCTCGAATGATAATGTCCAATTAAGAGCATCGGCATTAACATTATACTCAATTCTGTCAGTCGTACCGGTTATAGCTATTGCCTTTGCATTGGCTAAGGGATTTGGACTTGATCAGAACTTTCAACAACTCATAATTGCAAAAACCAACGGCGAGGATAAGGACCTTATCCTTAGACTTCTTTCAATTGCACAGAATGCTCTTAATGAAACAAGTGGCGGATATATTGCTGGGGTAGGAGTATTAGTATTGGTCTGGTCATTAATGTCGCTATTAAGCCGTATCGAAGAATCTTTTAATCATATTTGGCAGATTAGAAACTCACGCCCCTGGTACAGAAAATTTACTGATTATCTTACAATTATGCTGATCGCCCCTATTTTTGTTATTCTTTCTGGCAGCGCCACAGTTTTCGTAAGCACCCAACTCAAGGATTATATATCAAACGCAGCTATTCTGAGTTTCTTTAAACCTATAATTTCTTTTCTTATACAGTTTTCTCCCTATTTTATATGGTGGCTGACACTTACGGTTCTGTTCATAATTATGCCAAATACAAAGGTAAAATTCAGATCTGCTTTGGTTGCCGGAATTATAACAGGAACAATTATACAGATAATCCAATGGTTCTACTTTGATTTACAGTTCGGTATATCAAAACTAAGTACTATTTACGGAAGCTTTGCAGCAATACCATTGCTGATTATCATGTTACAAAGTGGTTGGGTAATCGTTTTACTTGGTGCAGAAATTGCTTTTGCAAATCAGAATGTTTCCCGGTATGAACTAGAGTCAGATGCATTGAATATCAGCCATCACCAGAAAAGAGCACTTTCGTTAATGGTGATGAATCTTATAATCAGGAATTTTGAAATCGGGGAAAGACCATTGAACTCTGAGTCAATTTCTCAAAAACTCAAAATACCTGTACGGCTTGTGAGAGATATAATTCAGGATTTAAACTCAGTGAATCTTATATCGTTTGTCCATAACCCTGATGAAAAAGAGAGATTTTTTCAACCTGCAATGGACATTAATTCTATTTCAGTAAGTCTGGTTCTGGCACGTTTGGATAAAAAAGGCAAAGACCAAACCATCTTCTTAAAAAACAGCGATTTTGACAAAGTCCATACTATACTTTCAAAATTTGATAAACTTATTTCAAAATCAGACTCAAATATTCTTATTAAAGATCTGTAAAACTGCCTATCGATTTCTGCCTTTCTTTTTATAATTCAATACAAACTGTATGAGATCTGTGAATGAATCCCATTTATGGAATAGGTAATGTTGAAATGGTAATACGATATGTTTCGTGTTGTCCTCTCTTGACCAGTAGCCTATCTGGTTTTTTGCAGGAAATACACGATCAAACTCACTAGTTACTGCATAATCCCATCTGAATCCAGGTTCTTTTTGCTCCATTATCCTGTTATAGAGCCATCTTAATTCATCATGAAGGGATTTTACATTTCTGTGAGGCACTCTGTCAAGATTGAGTTTATAGGTTCTTTTATCTCCAAACATCCGGAGATAAAATTTTTCCATGTTCTCCTCAGTGATATTATTTAATGTCCCTTCAAATATATTTAGTGGTATACCAAATCTGTCATCTGCCGGTATTGGTGTCCCGTTAACGGCAATGGTAATATCAGGCTTTATTCCTGTTTTGGGTGAAAGGTATTCCGCGGCCCATACTCCAAGAGACCATCCAATAAGTGTAATCCTTGAATAGGTTTTTATTTCTGGTAAAACAAGGGCTTCATCTGCAGAATAATTGTAAAATAAAATGAAATCAAAATCATCATTGCATAAAGGAACAAAAACATTTTCATCAGTGCCCCAGCTTCCGTACACTATTACGAGCTGATCGTTTTTTTCCCTTCTCCTTATATAGGTTTTCATAAATAATTATTCAAATATTTTAAGAAAGGATCCCCCCGGATTTTTCCCTTATAAAGTAACTCTCCAAATATAGTTCAAATTTTTTTAATGAATTCTTGCAGATAATAAGGGAGAGGCAGAAAATGCTAAGCTGATATGAATAAAAAAAGAGGAGAAAGGGTGGTTGTGAAAATCAGGAGCGGGCTTTATTTATGAGATAATCCCTGTGTCTACTGTCTGATAAAAGGAAGGAACCTGGAAAGCTGGCGCTATACCGAGAGTTCCAAAATGTGAAAGTCAATGTCTGCAATACAATCCTGTTGATTCTCACATCCCAACCCTTGCTCATCTCCTCTTATATCAATAGTATGAGCTTCGTACCAAATTTAAACAGAAAATTATTATAATCCAAAAGAAATTCATGGAATTTTTTCATTTTTTTTCATTCTGATATCTTGCAACCTGAACAAATGCGATTTTGACAAAATCTTTTGGTTGAATGTCAGCAAGTAGGATTCAATGAAAACAGGAGATATTAAATAGCAGAGTATAAGAGAAAAATATTTAATTAACATTGCTGTTCATTGCTGGAATATTGCTTAAATTTGAAAGTGTACATAATAAAAATAAGCATTTATGTTAGCCGAGTTAGAAAAAATACCATATGATAATGGTGGTGGATTCAGGGCAATTTATATGAATGATCATGGAGGATTCTGGCATTTCCACCCAGAATTTGAATTAATACTAAACACAAAAAGTTATGGTACCAGAATAATTGGCGATAATGTTGAGTTATTTGACCTTTATGATATGACATTTATTGCTGGCAATATTCCGCATTGCTGGAACCATTATAAGGTTGAGGGTAAAGTTCCTGGAAATCATGGAATTATGGTTCATTTTAAAATAGAATCATTCGGTGAAGCCTTTTTACGTCAGCACGAAATGCATGGTTTGAGAGAATTATTCAATGAAGCCGAGCGCGGCATTGCTTTTTCAGTTCAGGATGCGCGTAAAACTGAACAACATCTTGTAAATATGGTCAACCAGAACGGTATCGATAAAATGATAGAGCTCTTTACTGTCCTGCAGATTATGTGTGAAGCAGAAAAGCGCAGGCCCCTATGCTCTGAAAATTATAAAATATCCTTTGATGAACGCGGAAATATAAGAATGACCGATGTTTACAACTTTATCAGGGAAAATTTTAACAGATCAATCTCACTCGAAGAAATAAGCAAGGTGGCAGGTATGAGTCCCTTCGCTTTCAGTCGGTATTTCAAAAAGAACAGCGGAGCCGGATTCGTTGATTACCTAAACCAGGTAAGAACAAATAAGGCCTGTTATCTCCTGCGTGAAACAGAATTTCAGGTTCATGAAATTGCTGTTAATTGCGGTTTTGCAAGCATCTCTAACTTCAATAAGCAATTCAAAAAATCTGTCGGTATTTCACCGCGTGATTACAGGGAACAATATAACTCATAGGTTTTCAGCTATAATGCTCTTCATTACTGCAAAATCGGAATTGCCTCTGATGCGGTAATAATGTCTGTTGTGAAAATTGAAAAATAATGTATTTTTGCATCCTGAAACATGTTCAGTGGCTCCTGCCGATAGCTATCGGCAGGAGAGTTCAAAAGCGGATGAATGGAATGAGCTATTTTATTTGGTTCCGTAGCTCAGTTGGATAGAGCAACAGCCTTCTAAGCTGTGGGTCGGGCGTTCGAGTCGCCCCGGAATCACAAATATAAGAGACGGCAAGTATGCCATCTTTTCTATAATATACTATACCATACGATTCTATTCTTTTCTGGTCTCGTCAATTTCCAGTTTCTGGGCAATTGTAAATTCTTTTCCACATTGCGAACAGCAATAGACGGTTAGGAATGCCCCTGCATAATAGATCTTTTCAAATTTGGGATGCGCACAAGGTTTCTTTCCCCATTCTTCCGTAAGCTTTTGCAAGTTGTAGTATTCCATATTTACATTATTAAAAGTTCCTATTAGTCACCATGCAACAACGGCACAAACCTTACCATAGCAAGTTTTTGCTTATCAATATTGCCTCCCTTCTTTGTAGCAAGTACAAGCTGTTGAGCAGATGAAGGTGATCCGACGGGCATCACCAACCTGCCATTTTCTGCCAGTTGATCTATAAGAGGCTGAGGTATATGATCATCAGCAGCTGTCACAATTATTATATCGTAAGGCGAATGCTCCTTCCATCCTTTATAGCCATCCCCAAGCTTTGTGACAATATTTTTATATCCCATTTTTGCAAGTCTGGCTGTTGCTTGTTTTGCCAGATCAGGAATAATTTCAATGGTGTAAACAGTATCGACAATTTCAGAAAGTATTGCCGCCTGATAACCTGAACCTGTTCCAATTTCAAGAACTTTTTTCCACTTAGTAGGCTTGGCAATCTCAGTCATATATGCAACTATGAATGGCTGAGAAATTGTCTGTTCATGTCCAATTGGTAATGGGTTATCTTCATAGGCACGATCCATATATTCAATAGGAACAAACAAATGCCTCGGGACCTTTTCCATTGCCTTAATTATCAAAGGATTTCTTATGCCTCTTTTTACAATCTGGTCGTTAACCATGGCTAATCTCATAGATTGATATTTATCAGTCTGAAGTGATGAAAGTAAGCTAAACGATATTAAAAGGCAAAAAAATCTCATCCGCGATATCATAATTTTAATACGAAATATACTAAATCTTTTCAAGATAGATTCTGATTTATTTTCAGTAGTTCAGCCATTTTTATCTGTATCCTACAAGATGCAGGAATCCTTTCCCAAGGAATTCAATCAAGTTTCCAATCGGGATCAAGCTTGATTTTGTAATAACGCTTAATATGATTATTCCAAAAAGCAAAAGACTTCCATATTTATAAATTGAATTGTAAATAGCAGGAAATTTTTTTAATGGATGGAAGAGCACATGTGAACCGTCAAGTGGGGGCAATGGGATCAGATTAAATACAAATAACCCCCAGTTTATGTAAATAGCGTAGAAAAGAATTTCAGTAACAATTGAGATTACATTATTAAATCCAGACGCAAAGAAAGGTGCTGTAAATGCCAAAACCAAAGAAAGGATCATTGCTGTTAAAGCATTTGAAAGAGGTCCTGCGAGAGCAATTTTAATTACATCAGTCCTGGGGTTTCTCAAATTCTGCTCATTAAACTGGACAGGCTTTGCCCAACCGAATCCGGCAATCATTAACATTATGAATCCATATGGATCAATATGCTTCATGGGATTCAGAGAAACTCTACCCTGCTCTTTTGAGGTATTGTCGCCACACCAGTGTGCCACAAGAGCATGGCAATATTCATGTACTGTCAAACCAAGTATAATGCCCGGTAAATATTTTAATGTCCGCACTATATAAATCCAGATCGGATCAAAATTCTTCATAAAAGTGATATTGAAAATTATCTTGAGTGATCAGTATTATGATTAAATCGGACAGCATGTTTCTGGCAAAATTATATTTTTAACCGGATTAAAAGAATTTCAGATAATTCATTGGTGATCAAATCTACCCTTTTTTTCGCTTCATTTTAATAAAAATCTCTTACGTTTACATAAAATGTTTTTTTATGAAAAAAGTGTTAGTTATCATTCTTGCTGCTCTTGTATTCATGAGTAAAAACCTCTCTTCTCAATCTGTTCAGGATACAACAATTTATCTTATTACCTGTTCACCTGGAACAGAAACATATTCTATTTATGGCCATAGTGCCATACGGGTTGTGATCTCACATCTTAACTCAGATACAGTTTATAACTGGGGAGTATTTGATTTCAATACACCACATTTTGTCTGGAAATTTGCAAAGGGACGACTTAACTATCTTCTCGATACATCTGAATTTCAAAGATTCATGCCCGAATATTATTACGAAAAGAGGTCGGTATTCTCTCAAAAGATAAACCTTGAATCTTCCGAAAAAAGAATTTTACTTTCACTTATTCAGGTAAATAGACTACCGGAGAATCGTTCCTACAGATATGACTTTTTTTATGATGATTGTTCAACAAGAATAAGGGACCTGATTGAAAAAGCAGTTGGTCCAAAACTGATATATCCTCCGGAAGAAAAGAGACTTATGCCAAGTTTCCGGGAATTGGTCGGAGAGTATCAAAAGAGTTATCCATGGCTTAAAATGGGTATTGATCTGATAATGGGCACTCCTGGTGAAGTCAAATCAACTTACCGCGACATGATGTTTCTTCCGCTCTATCTTCAGAAAAATCTTACTATGGCCGTTGTCAGCCGAGACCACAAAATGGCTCCTCTTCTTAGCTCCAGAGAGACTCTTCTTGAATTCGTACCTCAGTTACCGAAAGCGATGTTATTTACTACGCCGATTTTCATTTTTACTTTGCTTTTTATAATAATTGTTCTTATTACAGCGCTGTTTAAGAAGGGTAGAATAATTAATATTCTTGATTTGTTGCTGTTCGCTGTATTCTCGGTGCTATCAGTGTTAATGATCTTCTTCAACTTCTTTACTGATCATCAGCAGATGAAATGGAATCTTAATATTTTGTGGTTTAATCCTGCTGTAATTATTTGTCTCTTATATCTTATTTTTCGAAAAAGCGGAGCAATCTGGTTCAGGGTTGTATTTTTCCTCTCCCTGCTATTTCTACCTATTATTATTATTGTCCCCTCAGCAATTAACAATTCATTTGTACCGGTTTTGCTGATACTCATTTTCCGAAGTTCAGCAAGAGGAAATTTTATTTGGAATCCATTTTCAGTACGCGAATAAGTTTTAGCCGAAAAATTGTCATTATATTAGAAAAAGTTGTGTTGATATAAAGTACTTTTTAAGAATATTTTAACACACCTTAACAACTATTTTCAGAATTGCTGATTTCTTTTGCATAATAAAATTTGGAGTGATTGACAATACCGTTAATCGTGACCATTTTATTATATTTGTCACATTAAAATTTTCTGCAATGGAGCAAACTACGGACATCAGACTTTTGAATGAAAAAATTGAAAAAGAGAGTGCATTTGTTGACATTATCAGGATGGAAATGAATAAGGTTATTGTAGGACAGAAACATCTCGTCGACAGCCTTCTGATTGGTTTACTTGCTAATGGACATTTACTTCTTGAAGGTGTGCCAGGTCTCGCTAAAACGCTGGCAATTAAATCTCTGGCTTCAATTATTGATGCAAAATTCAGTAGGATACAATTCACTCCTGACCTTCTTCCGGCTGATTTGATCGGCACAATGATTTATAGTCAGAAAAAAGAGGAGTTTGTAGTGAAAAAAGGACCTGTTTTTGCGAATTTCATTCTGGCTGACGAAATAAACAGATCACCGGCAAAAGTGCAGAGCGCATTGCTTGAAGCGATGCAGGAACGCCAGATAACGATTGGAGAATCGACTTACAAACTAGAGGAACCTTTCCTTGTTTTGGCTACACAGAATCCTATTGAACAGGAAGGAACATATCCATTACCTGAAGCTCAGGTTGACAGGTTCATGCTTAAAGTACTCATCGGATATCCGACGATGGAGGAAGAAAGAAGTATTGTAAGAGAAAATCTGGCAAAAGTGTTCCCAAATGCAAATACTGTTCTTAAGGTTGATGATATTCTTAGAGCAAAGAACACTGTTCGTGAGGTTTACATGGATGAGAAAATTGAAAATTATATCCTGAATATAGTCTTTGCAAGCCGTAACCCTGAAAAATTCGGCGTCCCTGTATTCAAGAATATGATATCATATGGAGCCTCACCGCGTGCATCGATCAATCTTGCTCTTGCATCTAAAGCATTTGCCTTTATTAAAAGACGTGGATATGTAATTCCTGAAGATGTCAGGGCAGTATGTGCCGATGTAATGCGTCATAGAATTGGACTAACATATGAAGCTGAAGCTGAGAATGTTAACCAGGATCATATAATATCAGAAATATTGAATGTAACTGAAGTTCCTTAATAATCACATTATGAAGACAATTCTAGTTTCAGTAATCATAGGTTTTCTTGTAAGTTTTAACCTTAACGGACAAAACCTGATAGGGTATAGCGAGAAAGATGTGCGCCAATATATGGCAGATAATCAGAAAGAAATGACTTTTCAGAATTTTATAAATAACAGCACATTCAAGTACCTGAAATATTCAAATAAGGATGAAACACTAACTCTGCTTTTTTTTCTGAATGAACAGTCAGTCTGCAAAAGTGTAAGGAGGGTTTGTGATAAAAGTCTCAGGGCTCAAGAAATTAAGGAACTCGATTCCAAGTATAAGAAAAAAGGAAACAACCTTTGGGCTGAAACAAAAAATGGAAAGAATTATCTCATTGAATTGAAGGAAGAAGAGTGGTCATTTAATATTACCATTAAGCTTATTGAATAATTAATTAAGAGGTGGAAGCAGCAGAACTATTAAAAAAGGTTCGACGGATAGAGATAAAAACCAGAGGCTTAAGCAAGCATATTTTTGCCGGAGAATATCATAGCGCATTCAAGGGACGTGGAATCGCTTTCAGCGAAGTACGTGAGTATCAGTATGGCGATGATATCCGTAGCATAGACTGGAATGTAACTGCCCGTTTTAATCATCCATATGTTAAAGTATATGAGGAGGAAAGGGAACTTACTGTTATGCTACTTATGGATGTCAGCGGATCTGGAAGCTTTGGAACTTCATCTGCATTTAAGTGTGATTTAATGACAGAGATAGCCGCAGTGCTTTCATTTTCAGCAATTTTTAATAATGACAAAATTGGTGTTATCTTTTTTTCAGATAAAGTTGAAAAGTTCATTCCACCGCTTAAGGGACGAAAACACATCCTGCGAATAATAAGAGAACTGCTTGATTTTAAACCTGAAAGTAGCCTGACAAACCTCAATGAACCTCTTCGTTATCTTACAAATGCAATTAAAAAGAGATGTACTGCCTTCATCATTTCTGATTTTATTGTTCCCGATTTTGAGGAAGCTCTGAGGATAGCCTCAAATAAGCATGATCTTGTGGCGCTTAAAATATATGACCCCGCTGAAAAATCTATCCCTGATATTGGTCTGATAAAAATATCTGATGCTGAATCAGGAATTGAAAAATGGATAGATACATCTTCTGGTCTGACAAGAAGAGAATATGAAAACTGGTGGAATAACCACGTCGATCTCATTAAAAATATTTTCAAAAAATGCGGAGTTGACTCCTCAATGATAAGTACCGGTGAAGATTATGTGAAGCCGCTGATAAAACTATTTAAAACCAGGTGATCATAATGAAGAGGTATTCTGTCATACTATTATATATATATGTATCTTTTAATAGGATAAACGCTCAGGATGTCAAGGTCACTTCAGCATTTGATTCCTCCAGAATTTATATTGGCGATCAGACCAATTTCACCGTTACAATAGATAAGCCAGTAAGTTATTTTCTTACTGTCCAAATTTTTAAGGATAGCCTCCAAAAAAATATCGAGATTCTCAAAGGTCCTTCAGTTGATACTTCTATTCTTAAAGACGGAAGATTGAGGATCAGACAAAAGTATCTTGTTACATCATTCGATTCAGGTTACTACCAGGTTCCTCCTGTTTATGCAGAAATGAAGGGAGCAAATGGGATAAAACGCTTCTATTCTGATTATTCACAACTTGAGGTTATGAGGGTGAAAATTACTCCACCGGATACAACTTTAAAGATATTCGATATAATTAAGCCGTATAGAGCTCCATTAACTGTAGGAGAGGTCTTACCATGGATTATGTTGTTTATGGTTTTATCCGGAGCAGTTTGGTATTTCGTCAGGATTATAAAAAAAATCCGGAAGAAGAAAACAGGCGAGGTTGTGGAATTGCCAAAGGATCCTGCTCATGTTATAGCATTCAGACAACTTGAGCGGCTTAAAGCTGAGAAGCTATGGCAGCATGGCGATATCAAAGGCTATTATACAAGACTTACTGAGATTGTGAGGTTCTACCTCGAGAACAGGTATAAAGTATACTCCATGGAACTCACTACTATAGAGACACTTGCAGAACTAAAAAAAACAGGTTTCAGTGAAGATGAATCCTTCAGGAAGTTACGAACAGTACTTACAGGTGCAGACCTTGTTAAATTTGCAAAATTTAATCCGGAACCATCAGAAAATGAGTTGCAGTTTAATTTTGCCTGGGAATTTGTGGATGCAACTAAACTTATCCCGGTTATTATTGGAAACCCGGTAGAAAGTGAACCAATTAAGGAAAAGACATGAAGGGAATAGATTTTGCACAACCAGCCTTTCTTTATTTATTGCTTATCATCCCTCTGATGGTTGGTTTTTATATTCTAAAACAGCAAAGATCGGTTGCATCCTTGCAGGTTCCGGGATCAGGTCCTTTTGAGAAATCAGGGAAGACATTCAGACATTTTATCCGGCATCTGTTATTTGTATTTCGTATTGCAGCAATTGGTTCATTTATTATTGTTCTCGCCAGACCTCAGAAAACAGACAATTTTCAGGATGTATCGACAGAAGGGATTGATATAATCCTAACCCTTGATATTTCTGGAAGTATGCTTGCCAGAGATTTTAAACCAGACCGGGTGGAGGCTTCCAAAAATATTGCTACGGAATTTATTACAGGTAGACCGTATGACCGTATAGGACTGGTTGTTTTCAGTGGTGAGAGTTTTACTCAGTGTCCTCTTACCACCGATCATGCTGCGTTGATTAATCTTCTCCGTGAAATTAAATGTGGTATGATTGAAGACGGAACTGCTATTGGAGAAGGACTTGCAACGGCTGTAAACAGGATAAAAGACTCTTATGCAAAGAGCAAAGTGATAATTCTGTTAACTGATGGTGTGAATAACAAAGGACTTATTGCTCCAATGACTGCTGCAGAAATTGCAAAAACATTTGGAATCAGAGTATACACAATAGGAGTGGGTACTGAAGGTGTTGCACCATATCCGGTTCAGACTCAATTCGGTATACAGTACCAGGACATGCAGGTCGAAATAGATGAAGCTATTTTGAAAGATATTTCCAGGATGACAGACGGTAAATACTTCAGGGCAACAGATAATGAAAAGCTCAAACAGGTTTATGCTGAAATTGACAAGCTCGAAAAATCGAGAATGGAGGTGAAGCAGTTCAAGCTGAAGGAGGAAAAGTTTGGTAAACCTGCTCTTATAGCATTTTGCCTTATCCTTATGGAAGTGATTTTAAGAAATTTACTATTGAAGAATCTGACATAAAAAATAATCATGCAGTTATTCAGATTTGCCAACCCGGAATATTTATATCTGCTGCTTTTATTGCCGCTGCTCATCCTTTTGTGGATCTTGAATGAGTACCGAAAAAGACAAGCGATGAAGAGATTTGGTAATATCGAACTGGTTAAAAAACTGATCCCCGAATTATCGAAAATAAGACCGGCATTAAAATTTATTTTCATCCTCATTACGATATCTCTTTCAATAATTATGCTTGCAAGACCACAGTTCGGATCAAAACTCGAAGAGGTGAAAAGACAGGGTGTTGAAGTAATTTTAGCACTGGATGTCAGTAACTCTATGCTGGCTGAGGATATTCAGCCTAACCGACTTGAACGTGCCAAACAGGCTATATCGCGCTTAGTAGAAACCCTCGATAATGATAAAATTGGTCTTATTGTTTTTGCCGGCGATGCCTATACGCAGATACCTGTGACAACCGATTATATTTCAGCCAAAATGTTCCTTTCTGCAATAAGTCCTGATATGGTTCCAAAACAGGGAACTGCTATTGGATCAGCGATAGACCTTGGCATGAGATCTTTCAGCCCGGGAACAGGAAAGAGTAAGGCAATTGTTATTTTAACTGATGGAGAAAATCATGAAGATGACCCGGTTGCAAAGGCGAAAGAGGCAGCTGCAGAAGGAATTGTTATCCATACTATTGGAATTGGTTCTGCAGAAGGGGTACCTTTATTAGTTGCTTCAAACGGAAAAAAAGACTACCTGAAAGATCCTGACGGAAACACTGTCATTTCAAAACTGGATGAGAATATACTCAAAGAGATTGCAGTGGCAGGAAATGGTAAGTACGTCAGGGCTAATAATTCAAATATCGGGCTGGATGAGATCTATAATGAAATAAAAAAATTGAAGAAGCAGGAACTTGAGGGTAAGATGTATACTGAATATAGTGATCAGTTCCAGATATTTGCAGGAGCTGCCTTGCTACTACTGATTATCGAATTCATGATAATGGGACGAAAAAACAGAAGACTTTCAAACCTGCGTATCTTTAAAATCAGGATTTAGTGTAAAAAACACACTCTTATGAAGACTAACGTTGAAAAGCATATTAAATTTATGATGATCTGGTGGTTTGCCGGACTTAGTTTTACAATTTATGGACAGGGAGAGAAAAAGTTTATCCGGCAGGGCAACGAGTTATTCAACGAAAAAAAGTTTTCTGACTCGGAAGTTGCGTACTGGAAGGCAATAGATAAAAATAAAATGTCTCAGGATGCAGGATTCAACTTGGGAGATGCTCTCTTTAAACAGAAAAAATATGAAGATGCAGGCAAACAGTTCATTGAGAACTCTTCGGCTTTAACAGATAATTATAAAAAATCTGCCAGTCTCTATAATCTGGGAAATTCCCTTTTGAATGCCAACAAAATTCAGGAGAGCATTCAAGCCTACAAGAATTCACTGAAGCTTAATTCTGGCAGCAAAGAAGCAAAATATAATCTTGCCTATGCTCAGGACCTTTTAAAGCTTCAACAACAGCAGCAACAGCAAAAGGATCAACAAGATAAGGAGAATAAAGACAATAAGAAAGACGACCAGAATAAAGACCAGAATAAAAATCAGGATAATAAACAAGATCAGAATCAGATGAACCAAAAGCAACAGCAGCAACAGCAACAGCAGCAGGGAATTTCAAAGGAGGATGCCCAGCGACTACTGAATGCAATAGCTAATGACGAGAAAAATGTACAGGAAAAAGTTAAACTTGCTAAAGCTGCACAAGAGAAAGTCAGGTCACTTAGAAACTGGTAACCGGAATTTAGTATGAAATTAAGACAAACATATATTCTTACTTTTTTGTTGACTCAGACTCTGTCAGGGCAGGATATATTCGTTAAAGCCGACTATCCCAGAGTAGTAACAGCGGGTGAACAATTTACAATAATGTGGACTATTAATTCTGGTGGAGGAGAGTTTTCCGGACCATCTTTCGAAGGATTCTACAAGCTTATGGGACCCCAGACCTCATACAGTTCAAGTACACAGATAATTAATGGAAAGATATCACAGGAAACTTCCTACAGCTATGTATATTATCTACAGGCAATGAATCCTGGGAAATATGTAATTCCACCCGCAACGTTCAAGTACAAAAACAAAGATTTTAAATCAGATTCGCTATATATTGAGGTAATAAAAAATGCTTCTTCAAGACAGGTAAATACTAATACTAATACGAATCAACCGTCCGGAAGAGAACAAATTACAGCAGATGTGGGAAACAGGTCTGATATTTTTATAAAGCTTACTCTAAGCAGGAATGAAGTCTACCTCGGAGAGCATATTATTGCTTCAATTAAATTATATACCAAAGTTAATTTGTCAGGATTAAACGAAGTTAAGTTTCCTGCCTTTAATGGATTTTTAAAAGAGAATCTTGAAACGCCACCTCTTTCTTCCCTCCAGCGAGAAAATGTTGATGGAGAAATTTATGGCACAGGCATAGTTCAGCAGTTCCTGCTGTATCCTCAGATAAGCGGTGAAATTACGATTGATCCTGTTGAAATAACAGCTTTGTTGCAACAAAAATCAGGACAGACAGACCCATTCTTTGGTGACTTTTTTGCTTCGTATCAGACTATCCCAAAGGCTCTTGCCAGCCAACCTGTAAAAATCAAGGTTAAACCATTACCTGGTAACAAGCCAGATGATTTTTCCGGAATCGTGGGAAATATTGCCATGAATGCAACTGTCAATAAAGATACCATAAATGTTAATGATGCCCTGACTTTTAAAATCACTATCAAAGGAAGCGGCAATCTCAAACTGGCTGCCACACCCCTTTTGAAGCTATCGCCCGACATTGAAGTCTATGATCCGAAAATAACCGATAATCTTACCAATAATGCAAATGGTTCAGCTGGTCAAAAGACATTCGAATACCTTCTGATACCCAGACATTATGGTGCCTTTACGATACCTTCAGTGACCTATACATATTTCAATTCAGCCAAAAAGGAATATGAGAAGCTTACTACAAAAGAGTTCAGATTCTATGCACGAAAAGGTGCCGATCAGGGAGCTGTTACTGTCTATGGAGGTGTTTCGAAAGAAGAGGTGAAATACGTTGGGAAAGATATCAGGTTTATTAAAACTGACACCAAAAGCCTCAAAATGTCTGATCAGATTTTGGTGTCAAAGCATTCGTTTGCAACGGTTTACGGGTTCGCTCTGATACTTTTCTTCGGCATACTTTTTATAAGACGGGAACAGGTCAGGCGCAATTCAGACCTTTCAATAGTCCGCAACCGTAAGGCTGCAAAAATAGCTGGCAAGCGTTTGCAGAAGGCATCATCATTTTTGAATTCGGGTGGTGATGAATTTTATGAAGAGATACTTAAAGCATTATGGGGGTATCTGAGCGATAAACTCAGTATACCTGTATCAGAGCTTACAAGGAATAACGCGATTGATTTATTAAAAGTAAAAGGAATTGATGAGGACCTCATAAATAATCTCTCCACAATTTTGGACAAGTGTGAATATGCAAGATTCTCACCTGTATCATCTGGAACTGAAGCTTCAGAAATATATGAAGGAGCGCTTAAATTCATTAAGACAGTTGAAAACTCAATAGGTTAAGAAAATGAAATTGTCAATCAGAATACTATTAATATTACTTTTGGGTCTTCCCGCTATTAATTCTTCCGGGCAGGAGTCTTCTGTCGAGAAATTCAATAAAGCTGCAAATCTTTATTCATCAGGAAAGTATAAAGATGCACTTGATACATGGATCTCTGTTTATAAAGCTGGTGTTCGTTCAGCCAATTTGGATTTTAACATTGGCAATGCTTATTTTAAAACCAGTAACATCCCGGGAGCAATACTTTTTTATGAAAGAGCTCTGCTTCTCAAACCTGCAGATGAGGATGTACAGTACAATCTTCAGATTGCCCGTACACTGGTAGTTGATAAATTTGTTGAAATACCAGAACTCTTTTTTGTCAGGTGGTACAATTTTCTTTCACTTACACTTTCAACAAATCGATGGGCCCAGATCAGCTTAACATCTTTTATTCTTTTCCTTATAGCATTATCAATTTATATTTATACACCAAGATACAGGTATAAAGTAATTGGATTCTGGTTTGCAGTCTTTCTTTTGATATTTAGTTTATTTTCTGTTTCATTTTCCATTCGAAACAGAAACCTTATCTATAATAACTCTAAAGCGATCATATTCAGTCCTTTGGTAAATGGTAAGAGTTCGCCGGATAATAGCGGGACTGACCTTTTTGTACTTCATGAAGGAACCAGGGTTACCATAGAAGATGCAGTAGGAGAATGGTTCGAGATAAGATTGTCTGACGGAAATAAAGGATGGGTTCCTGCAAATTCTCTTGAAAAAATTTAAGAATATTGCAACTATTTTGTTAATTTTCAGGTCAGAATATTATTATCCCAAGATAACAAACCTGATTATGAAAAAACTTTTATTATTATGCGCGGTAATTCTCCTTGCAGTTACATGTAAAAAAGTTTCAACAGAACCATATGGTCCGACAGATGTAAGGATAAGGAATCTCACTACTGTGAATATGACTAATCTGACTGTTAATACATATGATAGTACATTTAACTACGGATTGTTGAAAGCTGATTCCGTATCAGCGTATCACAGGTTTGACAGGGCTTATCCTACCAAAGCAAATATTTCTGCTATTATTAACGGACAGAAATACAAGACAGATACTGTAGCAAGTTATGCTTATCTGCAATATCTGGGACAAATTAAGGCGACATTTGAGATATTTATTGTCAGTGATGCACAGAAAAAACTGGCTATAAGTAATGTCATTCAGGAATCGGGTCTCAAATAAAACAAATCTTCAAATTTTTATAAAATATTTACAGCTTCGCTGAACATACCTGTTCGGCGTTTGTTTTATTATCAGTAAATGTTCTCATGAACTTTATAGGTTGGTTAGGTTAGATTAGGTTAGTTAGTGTTTGTGAAAGGGGCCGCTCGGCCTCTTTCTTTTTATCAGTTATATTGATAAATTTGCCCTTATCAGTTCAGAATATGAAAGAATTCATAACTGCTTGCCCACGAAATTGTTATAGTACATGTACATTCAGAGTACAAATTGAGAATAATACTATTAAGAGGATTTTGCCCTTCAGCGGCAATCTGGCTACCCCTGAAGGTCCATGTATCAAGGGACTGTCATATATAGAGAGATCAATATCAGGAGATAGAATTACAAGCCCGTTACTAAGATCGACAAACGGGAAGTTCTATAAAATTTCTATGAATGAAGCTTTTAAACTTGTCTCAGATAAACTCAAAGCAACAAAAGAGAAATATGGTTCAAAAAGTATATTATGGTACCGTGGAAGCGGGATGGCTGGACTTACAAATGAGATTGGTTATTCATTCTGGAAACTATTTGGTGGTGTAACTCTCACTTATGGAAATTTATGCTGGCCTGCAGGTCTTGAAGCCATCCGCCTGACGTTAGGAGAGATAAAACATAATGTTCCACGGGATATAAAAAACGCCAGGGTTATAATAATATGGGGTAAGAACCCGGCTGAAACAAATATCCAGGAGATCTCTTTTATTGCAAGTGCCAGAGAAAAAGGATGTAAGGTTGTCGTTATTGACCCGAGAAGAACACCCACTGCTGATAAGGCCGATATGTTAATAAGACCTGTCCCAGGAACAGACGCTGCATTGGCCCTGGCAATAGCTCAGGTGCTTATTGCTGATGACCTGATTGATAAGGAATTTATTAAAAACTATGTTTCAGGCTTTGATGAATTCAAAGAATCATTAAAAATAAATCCTGAAGATGGTGAAAAGATTACAGGAGTTCCGAAAGCGGTGATCATTGACCTGGCACATCTTATCGGAACCAGTGGTCCTGTGACATT
>Ga0182017_10000715_pt1 | contig 26026 bp, 17 predicted proteins | sample 712E3DmetaG_FD_120492 | JGI IMG/M metagenome (GOLD analysis project Ga0182017, IMG submission 120492) | Permafrost microbial communities from Stordalen Mire, Sweden - 712E3D metaG | ecosystem: Environmental > Terrestrial > Soil > Wetlands > Permafrost | place: Sweden: Stordalen | collected... | reverse complement strand
TTATGGGAATCGATAACCCTCATGATATTCAGCGCTGTCTGGTGGGTATAATGTTCCTCAATATGCCTGAAGTTGTGGAGTAAAGATAAATACGGTTTACGCTGCTGCAATCTGGGCCAAAGCTCAACCGGATGAGCCAGGTCAAGGTTATCTGTTTTATAAGCGGTGAAATAGCCGAGGGGTGCATTGGCGAGTAACTCAGCCTCGTTCTTTTTTGCGTTCCAATAGGCAACCAGCGGACGTTGCCAATAAACCTCATACAACCCGACCTGCATTGCAGGGAATTGAAAACGATACCGGAAAGTGCCGCCCTGCGCTACAACACTGGCCGCTGTCTCCAGTTGCTCACGGTAGGCACGAGGACCGTCCAGCAACAGGTGAGAATCTGCCGTCCACAGCTGACAGTTCTTCGCCATCGGTTTACCGTACAGTCCCATCACCTCCAGCTCAGTGTTAAAAAGTACGCGGGCAACAGTATCTTCAATGGTGCTGACAACCGCCTCATTTTCATAGCGGTGTACACGGTCCCACCGGCTGGTGCGCTTGTAAGTGTTAAGCAGTAAACGCTCATGAACCTGCGGCGCTTTAAAATCACTGCCGGATTCGTGAAACCAGCCGGATTGAGGAACCCGGATGCCATCCGGCCCGTCGCGGCGGACGGCCAGGTGCTGTAGGGGCAACTGAAAGGCCAAGGGCATTTCTGCCTGTAACCGGAGATAGCTTTTCATACCCCAGAAAACCAGACTGCCGGGGAAAGGCAACAGTATCATTTTCCCTGCAAGATACCGTGTACGTACGGCAGCCGGTAATCGACTGAATGGCTTGAAGGTGAGCAGATAGCGAACATCATCGATTGGCGTGCTATTATCCCAGAGAAAAGATTTCGTCCATGACGGGAGCGATTTTTCACTCCAGTAAGGGAATCGGGAATCTATTTCGGTCGGCAGGATACGTAAGCCGATTGTATGTAGATTGGAAGTATCAGCGCACGCTTCGCCGTAGACTTTTAATAATAAGCCTGAGATAAAGGCGATTGCTTCCTGTTTGGGACGCTCCTGACCCTGACTGGAATAGAAGCTTTTCCAGAAAGCACGCTCCGGCCCCTGTTCGCTTCCTCCAAAAAATGTCCACCGCACGCGCCCTTTGTCATCCTGCGTTCGGGACAGGGAGAGCGGTAGAAAAACGATATAGCGCTCGTGAGGAAGTTTCCCCGCTTGAGCTGCAAGTTCGGGAGGCCAATAAACATTATTTACCAGGTTACGCCCTTTCTGCCCCGCGATGCGGTAGGCAGGCTCACCCCGGCCAAGTTTGACCACTTCTTCAAGTATTTGATGTGCTAAACTAGAGAGTCCCGGTTGAAGTTCATGCTCTTCTTCTGACTCAGAGACGTACCAACCAAAAGGATCATCCTTTTTAAAAATGGTATCGTCGAAACCGCTATACGGGCTGAAACCAAGATACGGCGGGGGCATGAACTCAGAATACGCAGGAATCGGATATCGCACTTTACCCGAAAACCGGGGATAACTCTTTACCAGTTTTTGCCAGCCGGCGGAATCTGTCTCGCTCATATAGACGTCCCACTTCTACATTTGAAAATAATTCAACTAATCGCGTGTAGCTTGATATTAGCAAGAGTAATGAACGGTGTCAAAACTTACGCTCATAAACTGCTTAAAAAGGGCGAGTGAGAGCTGCCTATAGGAATTCAAATCTACTGTATCCAGGCTTGAACCCATTGATGTTTAAATTTCCTGACTGAAAATGGAGAGCAAGCCAATCTCATCGGATTTGCTGTTCATCCCCAGGAGACCTTCTAATTTAACTAATAAATTAATAAAATCCCGTGTCGAAGGAGATAGGGTTATTTCCTGAACGGGAACACGTTTTGCAAATTTAATGAGGATAGCCTTGAGTTCCGGTTTCATATGCCCTACAATTTCTGCAACATCCAGAATTGATTCGGTCTTGTCATAACCGACTGTCCGTACGGCTTCATTTACCCATTGACTCATCACTGCGATAATTGACAGGTCTATTTTGTCGTTGGAACCATTGTGCCCATTGTGTCCATTTGAAGACATATCAGCCGATACCGGGATATTTTCCGGACCCCATGCCCCTTCGTTCACCCCCTCCTGGGCTGTTTCTTCCTGGGTGTCCATGCTCTCTTCCTCCGGTTCACTTTGTTCTTCTTCCGATTCAGTTTTTAAGGAGGGCTCTTCTTCAGCCATTTCCGGCAATGTGTCGTCTTCTTTGTTTTCTGACTTATCTTCACTCTCTTTTTTAGGCGTGACGTTTTTATCCACCAAAGGTTTAGCGGCAGGAGAACTGATAATAGGGGTGGCTACTTCAGGATTGAAAGGGTTTTCACGGTTGAGATAGGTTTCCCTGATATCAAGCAAAATGGCCTGAATTTCGGTTTTCATGACCTGTACTTCACTATCGAGTTTTTTTACTGTTTCTGATATTTCCATCGTAACCTATCTCCATAATCTGAATTACGGGCACCCCCATTGTAAGGGGGTGCCCGAATCTGTTGTGTTAGTTGTTGTATCTGTTTCTTTTTTGTGCTAGTTCAGGTTAATGACTTTGTCAATGGCATTCGGCAGAGTTCTCTTGATTGTAAGAGAAGCGCCGGTGGGTGGCACAACCTGCAAATTAAAGGTGTCATAACCAACCAGATTGGCGCCCGGAGGGATAGTAACCGTCACGGTGAATTGCTCATCGCCTTCGATCGAACTTGCTGTACCGCGCTCAGTGGAGCCAGCGGCCAGAGCCATTGTGAAGGTCGCGCCTTCGGTATGGGTTACATCGTCCCAGTAATTGATAACAATGGCATTCGCATCAATTTTCTCGGTGGGGATGGAGAGAGCTACATTGAATTGAACATGATCAAGTGTACTCCCGTTGGTGCTTAAACCGAGGACCGAACCTTTGATTTCCATGGTGCTCTGTGCTTGCTGCAAACCGGAGTAAACGGTTTCCTTGCCTTTCTCAGACGAGAAAATACCGGCTGATAGGACGCTATAGGCAAGCACTGAAGCGACCGTGACGAATGCAATCAAGATGATTGCGGTCTCAAGGCCGGTCATGCCTTTTTGACCACGGGACAAGTTCTTTAGGGCTTTGTTGATTTTGCTTAACATTTTTTCCTCCAAAAATATTTGTTGCTGATTTTGGTTAATCTGCTAAATAAGAGAAACCATCCAGGGGTTTTAATTGCAAATACTCCCTACACCTCCTTAATAGACTTTAGGAAAATATATGTCTAGATACTTGACTAATGACATCGCGTGACAACATTGTCACACGGGTGTGTATAAAGTGTAAGGTCTCTGGGTACATCAAATAGGGGTTCAATGGGTTTACGTTTTTTGTGGTATGAGGACAATGCGATGGAACCCTGTGGGTCAAATGAGTAGTTCGGTAGTGTCAACTACAACGTTTTTAGCTTTGTTTGCGTATAATATCCAATAAGATACATTGTAAACAAGACGGCATTATTTAAAAAGAAGGCTGTGGTTATTTATGGCAAGGAAATGTCCGAGATTTATGTAAAAATATCAATAAACTGGAAATCGAACGAGGAAAATGAATAGGTTATATTCTATAAATGTCCGGAAGAACCGGCAAAAATAGTCAATAAGGAACTCGATTCAACTCATGATTTATGCGGAGATATGTTGGATATGGTTGATGACAAGTACGCTTTCTAGGGGGAACTTCGAAGCCCATTATCAGTCAAACCGCCACAGTTGGACATGGATACTGCATAATAAATTAACCCGGATTTATTAGAATTGACCTGCACTCCAAATAGCAGGGCTTATTTTAAGAATCTTCTGATCAGTTTCAGTTTCCTTTCACCATAAGGCGGATACATTATATCGATATTCAGATTGATTGATCTCTTGAGTATGCTTTTCTCATGAGAAAAGGTCTCAAAGCTTCTTTTACCGTGATAGGACCCTATCCCTGAGGCACCCACCCCGCCGAAAGGTAAATATGGATTTCCCAGATGGATAAAAGTGTCATTAATACATCCGCCGCCGAATGAAATATCGCTAATGATCCGTTCTTCTACAGCTTTGTTTTGAGTAAACAGATATAACGACAGAGGTTTTGGTTTACTATTGATATGCGTTATCACGGTTTCCAGGTTCTCAAATTCTAAAACAGGTAATACCGGTCCAAATATCTCATCCTCCATGACTTTATCACCCCAATCTACGCGATCTAGAACTGTGGGCGCGATATATCTAGCTTCTATATCGAAATCTCCCCCGATTACCACTTTATCTTTATCGATCAGTTGCCCGATCCTTTCTGTGTGTCTTGTATTAATAATTCTGCCAAAGTCGGCACTTTCCTTTGGGTTAACGCCGTAGAAACGCTCCAGACACTTTTTTAAACTATTAATCAACTGTTTTTTTACCAGTTTATGAACAATGATATAATCCGGGGCAACGCATGTTTGTCCTGCGTTGGAAAATTTGCCCCAGGCAATTTTTTGTGCAGCTAAATCAATATTCGCCGTCTCATCAACGATGCAAGGGCTTTTCCCTCCGAGTTCAAGCGTTACCGGAATTAAATTTCTCGCGGCGGCTTGCATTACGATCTTTCCTACACTGACGCTTCCCGTAAAAAATATGTAATCAAACGGAGCATTGATAAGCAAAGAAGTTACTTCCTTATCACCTTCAATAACCCGAATGTAATCTTCCTCGAAGCTCTCTATTATTATTTTAGCAATGATTTTGGAAACGTTCGGTGTCATCTCTGATGGCTTGATGACGGCGCAGTTTCCCGCGGATATTGCTCCTATTAACGGCTCAATAACAAGGTTCATGGGATAATTAAACGGTCCTATAATCAAAACCGTACCATATGGCTCGTGGTGTATAAAACTTTTTGCACCGAAAAAAATCAAAGGCGTTGGGACTTTTTTCGGTTTCGCCCATTTTTTCAGGTTCTTAATTACAAGCTCGAGACTAACATAAAGAACTCCTATTTCCGTCGTAAAAGCTTCATGTCTGGATTTACGCAAGTCCTGATGCATTGCTCCTATAATTAATTCTTCATTAGCCTTAATCGCTTGCTTGAGTTTGAGCAATTGTTGGATTCTGAAATCGATATTTTTTGTTTTACCCGTTTCGAAATACTTTTTATGTTCATCTAATATTTTCAATACTTGTTCACCATTTACCTGTGTCATTTTGATTGTCCTCCGTACATCTGCTTAATTGACGGTTCTTGTTACGCCCATGGATATCGGCGTGCGGGTTCGAAACCCGCCCCTACAAAACTATGCCACTACTTTGTTAGAAATTGAGGTCAAGGCAATGTTGTTCCCTTTCGAATTTAGGTCGTGAACTGTTGTTGCGTCGATTAAACATGGCTTTTTCGTTTCTGGTATGGTCGTAACTTAATCAGGTTAACCATGCGAAAGGCAAGGTAGGATTTGGTAAAGTTAATGGCGGTCCTGGGGTCAAAATAAGGGTTCTTGGCACCACTAAGATCTGCCAGCAGTAGCACTTGTTCGGCAACACTCACCGGGCATCCCGGCAGACGCATATAGTTCTTTTTCTTTGATCGCATTAGACGAAGGGTCACACTCACCATTTTCTGGTAGATATCCGAGGTCATCGCGTAATGCGGGTCTTTCTTCGAGCGGGTCTGAGGCAATGGTTTTATCACCACCGCCTCTCCGGCTATAGTACCCTGCCAATCAGCGCAATTACCCATGAAAATGACCTTTTCGCCGGGTTTGGCATTAATAGGACCGTTGTACGCGCCGAACACTAAATGGAGAGGGGGCATTTTATTATCTGTCTCGGCATCGAACTGGCGGAGTATTTCTATTGCTTCCTCCAGAGCGCCCGGACACCCTCCCCAGCAATATTCACAGGTTTCATTTTTAGAAGGCACGCCGGCATAGGTTTTTATCTTTGTATCCCGGAAATAGTCCTCGACACGGATAAGCCCTTTCCGGAATCCGCGGCTCCTTTCCCGGGCTTGCTCAAGCGATACATCGCCGGTGATATCGATTTGCGACAGATCAACGGGACCGAACCCGCGTTCATAAGCCAGACGGATGTGCTCCACCGACAGCGGGTCGATGCCGATAATTTGGCAGCAGACGGCATCGAAAGCCACCTGGTTGTTCCCCATGATTATCAGCTTCATGTCGTAAGGTAGTGGTGTTAGCATCCTACCCTCTCCGGCGATGATGGCATCAGCCGCGATGAACTTCGGCTGGATAATATATTGGAGATCGGCGACTTTTTGATTAAGATGGGTATCGTGGTCTATCAGTCGGTGACGATCATCCTGTAAGCCGATATAATTCTTCATGGAGAAGGTCACGGTGGTCCATGGATGAGCTTTATACTTGGGACAGTTTATAAAAAAATCAGTCTTAGTTATCACTTCCGGGATGAAGATATAATCACGCAGTCGCCCTGCATGATTCAGGCTATATTCAACCTGTTGTTCTTCATCGAAACAATACCGCTTGACCTTCAATCGCCTGAGCATTTGATCGTACCCGGCGCCAGTGAAGGCATAGCGGGTGGGTATCGTAATACCGCTGCGTTCGCCTACCGCTAATTCGGTCATCCCGCCATCATTTACGTCGCGGAGAGCCAGCAACACACCTTCTGTAAACTCGGAACGCGTATAAGCATGGTCGAATAACGCCCCGCTGGAGACGAGATTAGGTTTTAGTAACGTGCGTCCGAAAGGACGTATCTTCAATTGCTGGAGCCCCTCACGGATTATCGTCCTTATCGTAGGAACATGGTAAGTATCGCAAAACCGGAGAATTACCTGAGGCCGTTCACCATTCGTCATTATTGAAATCCTCCGTCATTCCGCTTTAAAACCAAGTCTTTTTGGATAGACCGATTATACACCTGAAATTACGTTCGTACAAGGCATAATCCTGTTTCGTTCTTGTGTGAAAAAGGGATCATCGGCGGGCAAGTCAAAATACGGTGTCGTTTACTGATAATATCGTATGGAAAGAAAAGACAGCGGAGGGGAATTCAAGAAGTAATGTTGGTGGAGACAAGGTATCAATAAGTAGAACTGAAAGAATGTTTGAGCTAGCTTTCAGTTTAGTTTAAGAGTCACCGTCTTAAATAGTTGGTCATATCCCTAGAGTGGTAACAATCCAATGAAATGTTATTTAATTCTGCTATAAAGCTATTTTGGTCTGCGAGAACACTATATCTGTCCCGACCATATTACCTTGTAGTAATATTTCACGACCTTGAGCTTCGCACCGAACAGACACAATGGCGAGATTGTGTTCTAGTGTGTTTTTGACATCTAAGGGATTGCTCTGATATTCCTTGGTTACAATAAATAACACATGACCAACAAAACAGGAACCCTGACGATTAAAGTCAGGATTCCTGTTTAATGGCTGTAAGCAAACAGGATTAAAACATTGTGCCTGGTAGTTTTATTTTCCGGTAACAGGATTTTTGTAGTGGTAAGGGAAAATATAGCCGGATGGATAATGCTGAAAATGAACATTTGCGCTAGATGCCACGGTTTTCATTTTGTGGTCTTTAAATGCGTTCTTTACCCAACCCTCGTCTATTGGACTACAGAAAATATCATTCCAAAAGAGTTTCTTGAATTTCCATATCCCATTTTCTTTTATATATTCATTCTCCCAGATTCCGCAACCAATTAATGCTTTAGTTTCAACAGGCCTAGGCATGGCACCGAGGAAGAAACCATACCATCTCCCCTTCGCGGTCTTGCCGCCAGGGTCTAAGTGGACAATACCCGAACCTGGCATCAATATGTGCAAAAATTCTCCGGGAGCCTTTTTCACACCATAGGAGGTAAAGTGATCTTCAAAATTGAAGCTTTGTTTAATTTCATCCCACCCTTTAAAAAAGCCGGTGTCATTGATCTCTAAAGACACCTCAGGACTACGAGAAAACAGTTCTACTATTTCCTCTTCCTGCCAGTGTTCGAGGTAATAACCATAGGACCTTTGTAATTTCTTTATCGCTTCGATATCCTCTTGAGCCTGCAGCCGGATTTCCAGTTTCTTTACATTCTCTTTTAGAGTCTTTACCTCTGTTTCTAGTTCTTCCTGTTTCATAACTGTCCTCTTTTTTAATTTATATTCCATCAAACACTCGTTTTATTACCAGTAGTTATGATGAAAATAATAGCACACAGAATAGTATATTTCCAGCGTGGGTTAATATGTAATTTACCCGAAGTTAACTCTGTTAATATCGCTTGTTTGCTAAGAACAAAGAGCTTACGCTGCTGATTTACGGAATATTCTGAAATAATCTGACTTTACCGATAGAAAAACGTTTCTACGTTCTTTCATAGAGAAGATTGTGGTTGAGGATGAACGAGTCACTGTAACCTATAAAATGCCTCAAAGGATGGTCGGAACTGCATACGAGGTTGACCAAGTTTTCCCTATTGAAACCTTTGGTGGAGCTGAGGGGTGACAATAGGCAGAACTTTTGAGCTTGAATTTCATCTGAGGCTGTAGACTTGGTAAACCGAACCTCATTTCTGATGTGTTTTTAAGGCTTTACCCGAATGGATGGATTCAGGAGTATGTTAATTTTAGATCATGAAAACGCTGGTATAACCAGCCCGTGAAACATATTGCCACATTTCGGGCAGGGTTTTTGAAAGAAATCTAATATTAACTCGATACCACATTCACTGCCAATGGGCTTAAAACATTTCCCTTCATTAACTGGTATATGCCACCAAACTTCGTAAACTGGATTATCAAACTCTGCGGTTATCGCGACTTTGACGGCGTCACATTTTGTACAATACCCCTGTAGACTGAAACCCTTGACTCCATTCTCTGTAGCCTCTTTTGACACAGCGGTATGATGACCTTAAGGATGAAAATCTCGCCTTTCATCTCTGTAGAATTCATGAGGCCCACTCGTCTCTACCTTAAAATCGCAGCTTGAGCATTTCCATTCCCAATACGAGGCCATTATTATTAATACCTCTTTAATCTCAATGAAATCGGGATAATTATACTTCACTTAGAAATGGTTTACAATCCTTTACGAAAGGGGCTTTTATAAAGCCATTCTTGAAATATCAGCCCATTTTATTAAACCATTTTAGAATATTATTTGTATGTATTTTATAATCAAGGCATCGTACCCTTTTTGTAGTTTCGTTTCCATTCAGTACCCTGACATTATGAGAAGTCAGGCAGATAAATAACCTAAATCTTTTCGTTTGACTATCTTTCTTTCGGGGATATAGAATGAATTTAGTTTACCCTGTAAAAGGAAGTGTCTTGGTATGGCTTGGAACGCGGAACTAGAAGCGGCTTTTCATCCTAAGGCAGTGGCAATAGTTGGCGTCCCTTCCGATTCTAAACGTGGTGAGGTGTTATTGGGTGGGGGTCTCTTCATAACCGCTTTTGAACAGTTGGGTTTTAAGGGACATCTCTATCCAATTAATCCTAAAGCTGATGAGATTTTAGGTTACAAGACCTACCCTACCGTCTCTTCAATACCGGAACATATCGACTTGGTGATTCTGGCGATGCCGGCCAAATTCGCGCCTGCTGTGCTTGCGGACTGTGCCAAAGCAAATGCGAAAAATATTCACATGTTTACTGCCGGGTTTGAGGAAACAGGCGAACAAGAAGGCATAGAACTGGGAAAACAGGTCAGGGAAATTGCCCGTCTCAATGGTTTGCGCATCATTGGACCAAATTGCATGGGATTATATGTGCCTGAAGCCGGCGTCGGCACCTTCCGTAAGTTGTCCAGGAAGAGCGGTAATGTTGTCTTTCTTTCACAAAGTGGAGGACATCTTAACTGGTATGCCCACTACGGATCCGATTATGGTATTTACTTTAACAAGTGCGTCAGCTATGGCAATGCCTACATATTCGATTGTACCGATTTTTTGGAATACTTCGAAAATGACCCGAAGACCAAATTCATTTCCATATATTTGGAAGGCGTCAAGGATGGGACAAAGCTACAGAAGCAGGTGACCAGAATCAACCGCACTAGGCCAATAGTTATTTGGAAAGCTGGGCTTACGCCTTCAGGAGCGAGAGCAGTCTCCTCTCACACTGCATCCCTTGCCGGACAGGAAGCCGTCTGGAAGGGATTCTTTACCCAGACGGGCGCGGTACAGGTAAATTCCCTGGAAGAGATGGCTGAAGTCACAATGGCGTTTCTCTGTCTGAAACCACCCAAAGGTAATCGGGTGGCCGTGATGAGCCAGGGTGGAGGCACAAGTGTGTCCGCGGCTGATATCTGCAGTCGGGAAGGTTTGGAAATGCCGCCCTTAAGTCAGAACACACAGGATGAGCTAAAAAAATTTATCTCACTGGCAGGTGCGAGTATTAGGAATCCGCTCGATACCGGTCTTATTTTCCGCGACATACCTGTTCTAAAACTCGAGTTGGAACTGGTTGCTGGCGACCCATTGATTGATATGATAATTTTAATGCCACATCTGGATATAGTGGGCGATGTTACGAATGAGCTGGTAGATTACTTGTGCGACTTCGCAAAGAATAACGCTTACGGGAAACCCGTAGTTATTGTCTTCCACTCTTTTAATAATGACCGATGGGAAGCGGAACTACGCGCTAAATTGAAGGTGGAATTGGCGAATAAAGGGGTTGCAGTGTACAGTTCGCTGGCAGCTGCCAGCCGGGCGTTAGCCCGATTCGCCAATTATTATCGGATTCAAAGAGAGATGGCAGGTTGAGCAATACCGCTGCCCGTTTTCTCTTGCTTCGATTATCTATTCATTTAAGGAGGAAGCCAGCCGATGAAGGCAGTAATAATAAAGTCAACTGGTATGCTGGAAGTACAGGATATCCCTGAGCCGGAATGTAAGTCCGACGAGATAAAGGTTAAGATTGCCTACGCCGGGATATGCGGCACCGACCCTAAAATTATAGAAGGCACTGTTCGATGGCCATTTCCAGCGGGAAGTATCGGCGGACCTTTAAAAAATACTCCGATGCGCGAAACGAGACTGGGACATGAGGCTTCGGGTACGATTGTCCAGATAGGTAAAGATGTAAAAGGTAATTTCAGGGTTGGACAGCATGTCGCCATGAATTTTCGCAAAACCTGTGGTGGTTGCTATTACTGTCAAAACAAAATGGAAAATTTCTGTGAAAGAGCAATTCTTTTTATCGGCGTTATGGCGGAATATGTTTGTTTTGAAGAAAGCCTCGTTTATGTTTTACCTGATGACTTACCTCTAGAGGTTGGCGCATTTCTTGAGCCGCTATCAATCGCAGTACACACAATCGATGTAGCTGAAGTAAAAACCGGTGATTCTGTAATCATTACCGGTGGCGGGCCGATTGGGTTACTCACGCTCCAGTTGGCCATAAAAGCCGGTGCATCCAGGGTCCTTCTCTCCGAGCCGGTTGCTGAAAAGAGAGCTCTGGCCAAACAATTTGGAGCGGATATAGTCGTAGACCCGCTTACGGAAGACCTGCTGGCGATTTCGAATAAATTAACTGACGGTAGAGGCTTTAATGTTTGCATTGAAGCTACAGGAATATCGGCAATCGCCCGACAGCTTATCTTGCTGGCAGAACGGTGTGGCCACATCGTTTGGGCTGGTGTATATCCGGGTAATATTGATGTAGGGGTGCCGATATTTTACATGTATTCCAAAGAGCTATCGATTCGCTCAATCAGAGTGGCTCCTTATTGCTTCCCCAGGGCGTTAGCGCTGTTACCTAAGATGAACCTCAAACCGATGATAACGGTATATCCGATTGAGGAAGTGGTCAAGGCATTTGAAGCTCACAAGAAAGGAAAAGATGTTAAGATAATGCTTCAAACCTAAGCTCGACACCAGATCAAATTATCTTGTTTACCTTCGAAATATTTTTTAGGAGGCTGAAATTTGGGCACGGTGACTCTTACTATCAATGGCATTAAACAGACTGTTGTGGCCGGCCCGGACTTAGTATTACTCGACCTTTTACGTGAAAAACTAGGCCTCACCGGGACAAAGCAGTCATGTGATAGGAAAGGACAATGCGGCGCTTGTACAGTCATTGTTAACGGGAAAGCAGTCCGTTCCTGCCTGAAAAAAGTGATTGGCCTTCAAGATGCTGATGTTATTACCGTTGAAGGGCTAGGCACGCCGGATAACCCTCATCTTATTCAGGAAGCCTATGTACTTTCGGGTGCTATCCAGTGTGGATATTGCACGCCCGGAATGATTATGGCGACTAAGGCTCTGCTTGACCGTAATCCTAATCCTGATAGTCAGGAAATCAAGCATGCCTTAAAAGGGAATTTATGCCGTTGTACCGGATATACGAAAATCATCGAGGCCGTCAAATTATCGGGAAAGTTTATGCGAGGTGAAACCAGTCCGGCAGAGATTCGCCATAACCTTAAAAAGACTATGTTGGGAGAATCACATCCGAGGCCTTCGGCGATGGTCAAAGCCTGCGGAACCGCCAAATTTACTGCGGATATTAAGTTGGATAATGCTATAGAGTTGGCTGTTGTACATAGTACGGAATACCACGCTTTAATTAAAAGTATAGATGCCGCGGCTGCCAAGAACATGGAGGGATTCATCGGTATCATGACGGCCAATGACATTAAAGGAACTAACCGCATCAGAGTTGCTTATCCTGACCAACCCGTCCTCTGCGAAGATAAAGTAAGGACACTTGGGGATCCCATCGCTATTGTCGCGGCGGAAACGAGGGAACAGGCCAGGGCCGCGGCTGCAGCCGTAAAAGTAAATTATGAACCTTTACCGGTGATGATGACGCCGCAGGAGGCTTTAGCCGAGGGCGCTTACCGGATTCATCAACATTCACCAAATCTTTTTATTACACAAGGCCAGATAAAAGGAGATGCCGAAAAGGCACTGGCTGAATCGTCCGTTGTGGTTGAGGCCGATTTTTCGACACAATTGAATCATCAAGCCCCTCTGGAACCCGAGGTTTGCGTTGCCTACCTCGAAGGTGAAAAAGAGAATGAACAACTTGTAGTGATCGGTAGAAGCATCAACATACACGGACACGCGGCACAGATTGCCGAAGCTGTCGGATGTAACAAAATCCGTTATAAGGAACCCTATGTAGGCGGACAATTCGGCATCAAGGCAACGGTTACCTCCGAATGTATTCCCGCCGCTGCGGCTTTGCACTTCAGACGTCCCGTCCGGTATATCCCCAGCCTTACGGAATCAATGCTTATATCCAGCAAACGGTATCCCTTCTCTATGAAGGTGAAAATGGGAGCTGATGCTAACGGGCACCTGACTGCTTATTCTAATGAGTTGGTGTCCAATAAAGGAGCATACACCCTATTGGGAGGGGGTATACTAAGACGCATACTGCTTATGTTCAATGGCGCATATAATATCCCTAATATATATGCGATGGCTAAAATGGTCTATACCAATAACGCCCCCGGTGGAATGGCACGTGGGGCCGGTCCGCCCCAATCGACCTTCGCTCTGGAGTGTGCCATAGACATGCTGGCTGAAAAACTCAAGATCGACCCTCTTGAATTCCGCCGGATCAACTCGCTCAAACCAGGCCAGACGACCTCGTCTGGAGCAGTGGCCGATCAGTGGCCTTTTCCGGAACTCTGTGATGCTTTCCAGCCCTATTACGAACGAGCTAAAAGACAAACCGCTGCCTTCAAGGGTGACCGGGTGAAGCGCGGTCTCGGCATAGCCTGTTTCGCTTTCGGGATTGGTAACCCTGGAGATCGCGGACAGTTATTTGTGGAACTTGATCCAGATGACGGAATCACAATTTATGCAGCGGTGGCCGACCCTGGTGAAGGTAACGATTCCATGCTGGCGCAGATAGCCGCTCATCTCTTAGATCTGCCTCTGGATAAGGTGCGACTTTACACCAGGGACACCGATAAGACTGTGGGTATGGACGCAGCAGCTGGGAGCCGTATGACTTACATGGGTGGTGGCGCTCTTGTCGATGCTATAGAAAAGCTGAAGAAGGCTATGGAAGAAGCAGGGTTAAAGACTTATGAAGGACTTAAGAAAGCCGGTAAGCCGACCCGATACGAAGGTATCAGGCAAAACAAGGGCGACCGCCAAATAGATCCCAAGACCGGCCAAAGCGCATACTCTTTTGAGTCCCGTGTCTTTAATATTCAGATGGCAGAGGTAGAAGTTGATATTGAAACAGGCGACGTCAAGGTGATTAAAATGACAGCAGCGGTAGATGCGGGACCAGTTATCAATCCTCAGAACCTGGAAGGGCAATTAGAAGGTGGTATGGATCAGGGTGTTGGCTTTGCTCTGAGAGAGGAATATGTTCATGGTAAGACCAGGGACTGGATTACATTCAAATTCCCTACTATCGAGAATTCATTTGATATCGAGATCATCAAACGTGAGACTCCCCGCATACGTGGTACCTTGGGGTCGACCGGCATTGGGGAGATGACGATGATCTCTACCGCGCCGGCAGTAATTAATGCTATCCATAACGCTTGCGGTGTCAGGATTTACGATTTACCCGCTACACCGGCGAAAATAAAGGCGGCGCTGGCTGTTTCCGGGAAATAATCAGGCATATTCGTAATCACTAGCCGGATGTTTAAAGAAATCGGCAAGCCCTTGAACGATGATTGCGGCTTGCCGATTCTATTTATTGTACTAACGGGCTAATATATTCAGCCTATGTTTTATTTGCCTTCCGGATTGTTCAGTAATTCGTAGTATTTGTTTCTTTCCGCGATTGCTTGCGTTACCCCCAAATCCCGGCGTGCCTTGAAGAAGCCGAACTCGCCTTCTTCGTAATGGATATTCGTCTGCAGACTATGCATTACTGCCCCGTGAGAAATTCCGTTGGTTACTCCCAGTATGTCATAAAGCAGTTGCCGCGAAGACTTACCCAATGCAATGCCATCGCGAGGGTATTTTGCCAGGCCTTCAGCCAGATTACTCACATTTTCCTCTAATTTCTCAGCAGGAACGGCCCAGTTGATGAGGCCTATTCGGGCAGCTTCTTTCCCGTCAATCATTCTTCCGGTAATACAAAGGTCTAATGCATGGGTTAACCCACAGCGCAGTACCCAGATAGGTGAAAGAGTCAGCCCGGCAATACCAAGCCTATCCTCGACTTCGCCGAATTTACAATCTTCGGCACCGATAATGAAATCGCAATTAAGGAAGGTATCCAGAGCCTGACCGAGAAGATAACCGTGAGCTTGGGCAATTATTAGTTTGGGGTATTGTAATATGCCTCCCCACTTTTGCTTGAAATTATAATTATCGGTTCTCAGTCTCGCCCTCATGTTATTGGAAGCTTTCTTTTCCCCTGACTTGGGGTCCTTCCATCCGTAAATATAACCGACTTGTTCCAAACTGGCGCCGGTAGAAAGGGCGCGTCCTGCGCCTTTTATTATAACAACGTTGACTTCATCATCTTGAGCCGCCCTATCGAGCGCCGACCACATATCTGTGACCAATTGTTTGCCCAGCGCATTCATTCTTTCCGGCCGGTTAAGGGTGACCCTGGCCACAGCACTGAACCCCGGTTTAGCTTTTTCGTAAATGACCTCTTTATATTCCTCAACCAATTCCCATTTCAACATATAAATCTCCTTCTTATTACTTCCACTTTATTTTGTAACGTACGGAAAGAATTTCTCTACTCCGATTAGGCTATCAAAACGCATCCTAAGAATCTCAATTGCTTCGGGTAAGGAGGATTAGTTAGGATTGTCCTCAAAAAACCTTCGGGGGTTGTCCGTTAAGAGGCTTTCCAATATTTCTTCATGAACGCCTAACTCGCGAAGTCTAGGCATTACGACTTTATCTATATAGAGAAAACCGTAGGGGTTGTCTCTGGCTATTTTTTCTTTGTCTGCATCAGATAACGTATCGAAAAAAGTGGATACTAAAACTGCATCATGCGAGAGCAGCAGTCGCTTGGCAAAACCGGCGTCTATTAGAGCCTTAATTGTTTTAATCCGACTTTCCGGACTTACCCCTGTCCTGGGAATCAGGTAAACACCTGGTAGTTTGTCCAGACCCAGATAACATCCCTGGTCCAATAACCATGTCAGATATTCAAGGTTAGTGGTATCTAGTGAATGGTCGACCTTAACCCGCTGTAAATTTACACCCTCTTCTTTGAGTATAGCAATCTGTTGTCTGCCCACCTCCCCGGGGGAGTAGGAATGCAGCATGATGGGGATTCCGGTGGCTAAATGGGCTCTGGCGACACCACGTAATAATATGGCTCCTATAGGCGTTACTACGTCATAAGCAGCTTGTGATTTGAGAATACCAGCTTTAATATCAGTTCCTTCGATACCCTTCTCAATGTCCCGGGTGAAGATTTGAGCAAACTGGTCGGCGGTAAAGGTGCCCATGACATGTGGTATTGTTAAAATCCAACCCGTAGTGGCAATAATATTGACCCCGGTCCGCTGCGACATTTCCGCCAGTATTCTTATATCTCTGCCTAAATCCATTGTGGTGCAATCTACTATCGTATCAATGCCGCCATGTTTTGCGGCCATTAGCCCTGCAATAATTCGTTCTTTAAAATCGTTGCCTAATAACTCGGGATAGCTTTGTGAGATACCTCCGAGTGAACCCAAAAGATGCTCGTGCATCAATGTAACACCCATCTTATTAGTTTCGAGTTGCCCTAGCACGGTATTAACATATTTCAAATTACGCCTCCACCAAGCTACCGGATTATCGTGATAACTTCCCAAAATCACATGTTTAAATACTTATGATTTTGGTTAACTATACAATAGCTGTTAAAATATTGTCAAACAAAACAGCTTCGTAACATAAAAGATTTAGATACGGATGTATCATTAAACATTGATTTAAACAGGCTTGACAATTAAACCTAATGCTCCTATTATCTGTATCAATATTATCGGAGACAAAGATCTTTTCAATACAAGCAATATGGGAAAACCCGGCTATATATAATTCATACCCAAACCTATTTACGAATCTATTACGATAGCGGGAGATGTGTTAATTATGTCAAAATTTACGAAGCTTTTTGAGCCGGGCAAAATGGGGAGTATTGAACTTAAAAATAGAATTATTTTTGCTCCCTGCGGTACTCATTACTCATCAATTTACGGCTTCATCAATGACAGGCTTCTTGCTTATTACGGTGAACGCGCCAAAGGAGGAGCCGGCTTAATAGTTATTGAGAATGCCTATTGCCGGAAAAGCGGAAAATCAGGGCGGATTTTAATCAACGATGATAAATATATACCCGGTCTAAAAGAATTAGTTAACACTATTCATAAGGCCGGGGCTAAAACCATTATACAGATGGGTACCCACCGGGGAAGCATTGACGAAGAAGACCCCGCATCTCCATCAGGGATTCCACACCCCTTTGCAGGTTCATCCCCCCTCATTTCACTTCATCCGAGAATCATAACAGCATCCGATTTGGAAGAATTGGTAAAGGAATTCGGAGAAGCTGCCAGAAGAGTAATGGAAGCTGGTTTTGACGGCTTGATGGTTCACGCCGCTAGTGGCTACCTCTGTGACGAATTACTTTCTCCCAGGTTTAATAAGAGGACCGATGAATACGGCGGTAACCTCAAAAGCAGAGCAAAATTTATTTTGGATCTGATACGTGTAGCAAAAGAAAAAACACACCCCGATTATCCTATCATTACCAGACTGATGGGTGATGACAGAATGTCAATTACAGGAGGTTTCGGCCAACAAGAATGTGTTGAGTTATGCAAGATTTTGGAGGAAATTGGCGTTGCCGGGATTGATATTACCAGCGGGTCACAGGAGACTCCCGAATGGTCGTGTCCTCCTTATTACATGCCTCCCGGGCTAAACACAGATATCAGTAGTGCCATAAAAAAGGAGGGAGTAAAAATACCAATTTGGGTTGTCGGTAAAATTCTGGAACCTGCTTTAGCAGAGAAAATTCTCACAAACGGCGAGGCGGATTTTATATGTTTAGGCCGTAGTTTAATCGCTGACCCTTATTGGCCCACGAAAGCAAAAGAGGAACGGCCTGAAGACATACGCAGATGTGTCTGTGATGATAGGTGTCTTGAAGACGTTATGATAGATCTTGTGCCACTATCCTGTACGGTAAATCCCATCGTCGGCAAAGAAAAAGAGTTTGCCTCAAAACTACCTCGTATTAACAGGGTAAAAAAAGTTTTAGTTGTTGGGGGTGGTCCTGGAGGGATGCAATCGGCAATTATCGCCGCTGAAAGAGGACATGATGTTACCTTATATGAAAAAGGTAAGCAGATCGGGGGACAGTTGATATTGGCTGCCACTCCTCCGGATAAAGTAGATCTGGCATCATTATTGAATTATTTTAAAGTCCAACTGGCAAAGTCTGGAGTGAAAGTTGAGCTGAACAAGGATGTCACCCCCGATACCGTTAAGAAATTTAATCCGGATTCGGTCATAGTAGCAGTCGGTTCCACTCCCTTCGTTCCTGAGATATCAGGGGCACACGGCACAAATGTCTTGAATTGCCGCGAGGTGTTATCACAAGAAAAGAAAATAGGGAAGAATGTAGTGGTCATGGGGGGAGGATACGTTGGCTGTGAAACATGTTTCTTCCTGGCCCAGAAAGGAGTGGATATCACGTTGGTGTTTCGAAGCTCCGAGCCCGTCCTTGATGTTAAGTATTGGATGCTCAGGAAGCATTATCAAGATAAATTGAAAGAATACAACGTTAAGGTAATACCACAGGTACAATATAAGCAAATCACCCCTAATGGTTTAAGGCTCATCAATAAAGAAAACACAGAGGTTTTACTCGAAGCTGAAAATATTGTGTTAGCAACCGGCGCAACGCCGAACAAGGCTCTAGGTGAATCGCTCAAGGGCAAATTACTTGAATTATTTGAGGTTGGTGACTGCGTGGAACCACGACGCATACGTGAAGCCATCGAAGAAGCAATGTGGGCAGCCGTTGTAATTTGAAGTAGCCCATTTTCAATACGGAGGCGGGATTGTTCCGACTGGTTAAGGTGGTAGAACGACTGTGCTTGCGGGTTATACAGAGGTTTTCCCTTACCGCATCGCCAATATGCCGCTAGCAATTGCTTGAATTGTGATAGCTCTTGACACAAGGAGGCAGTAATCTGACAATGAAAGACGTGGTCAAGGAACAAAAGAAAAACCAAAAGATGGTTGATGTCTATATAATGGGGAAACGTTACAAGGTTCCTGAGGGGCTTACCATCATGCAAGCATTGGAGTATGCCGGTTATCAGATGATACGCGGCGCGGGGTGTCGTGCGGGTTTCTGTGGTGCTTGTGCTACTGTTTTTCAGATTAAGAGTAACCCTCAACTACAGTTCGATTTGGCTTGTCAGACTGAAGTACAGCAAGATATGTACCTGACACAAATTCCCTTCTTTCCAGCACAGAAAACAATCTACAATATAAACGATGTAAAACCAACGGGTGAGGATATCATAAAAGCCTATCCTGATATTGTGAAGTGTTTCGGATGCAATACTTGCACAAAAACTTGTCCCCAGGACCTGGAGGTTATGTGGTTCATGTCCGATGCGCTGCGAGGCGATGTCTCGGCTGCAGCCTATAAGTCATTCGATTGTGTAATGTGCGGCTTGTGTGCAGCACGATGTCCTCAGGGTTTGGTGCCCTATAACGTAGGGATGCTAGCGCGGCGACTTCGTGGTAAATATATAGCTCCTCGCAGTAAGCATCTTGAAGAGAGATTAGTTGAAATTAAAGCCGGAAAACATAATGCCGAGATGGAAAAACTGAAAAAGATGTCTAAAGAGGAAATTACCAAGAAATATATCAGTCGTGATATCGAGCCGGAATCGTAAAAGCGTGAGGTGTTAAATGTATTCCCCAGAGATGCAAGAGACCATAGTCAAGCTTTTAGATAAGAGGGAAGAGAGACTGAAAGTCTCCTTCAAGCGAATCACTCTTGAAGAGAAAATGCCTTTATTAAATCAATATCACCCGGATTATGTTATTGGGGCGATGCGGGAAATAAAGGTAGGGGTCAACAATGGTGGCAAAGCTCCTCAAGAGTTGGTTGATTTGCTGGAGGGACATAGCCGTATCAATCCGGATAAGATTGACCTGAGTAAGATAGACCATGATGTTGATGTTCTGATTATAGGTGGTGGTGGTGCTGGTGCATCGGCCGCACTTCTGGCTCAGGAACAGGGTGTTAATGTTTTACTGGTCACCAAGTTGCGTCTTGGTGATGCCAATACCGTAGGCGCTCAGGCAGGGACACAGGCGGCGGATAGAGCCGAAGATTCTCCCGCAATTCATTATCTCGATACTATGGGCGGAGGCGGCTTTACCAACGTGCCAGCACTGGTAGAAGCGTTGACTACGGATGGGCCGGGGGCTATTAAGTGGTTAGAAGACCTGGGGGTTATGTGGGATAAAGAACCTGACGGCAAAATGCACGAACTATCCGGCGGTGGCGCATCGCGCAGGAGATTACATTCCTGTCGTGATTATACCGGACTGGAGGAAATGAGAGTCCTCCGCGACGAACTCCGCAACCGGCAGATCAACTATTTGGAATTTGAGCCGGCAATTGAGTTAATACTGGATGATAAAGGTCAGGCAGCAGGCGCTATCCTGATGAACCTTGAAACCAAAGAAATTGCTATCGTAAAAGCTAAGGCGGTGGTGATGGCGACCGGTGGTGGTGGACGTTTGCATTATCAGGGATACCCTACTACTAATCACTACGGAGCAACTGCCGATGGATTGGTGATGGCTTATCGCGCCGGAGCCAAACTTATCTACGTGGACACCATGCAATATCATCCAACCGGTGTTGCTTATCCTCCGCAGATTATCGGACAGCTAGTTTCTGAAAAAGTGAGGACACTGGGCGCTCAATTGGTCAATCGTGATGGTGATAGATTCATCCATCACCTTGAGACCCGAGACGTAGTGGCTTCAGCTATCATCCGGGAATGCCGGAGCGGTAGAGGAATAACGACACCAACCGGACAACCTGGAGTCTGGCTTGATTCTCCAATGATTGAAATCCTGCGAGGCAAGGGCACTATTCTAAAAGAAATACCGGCTATGTTCCGCCAGTTCATGCGTTATGGTATTGATATGTCAAAGGACCCAATTCTGGTTTATCCTACGCTGCACTACCAGAATGGTGGTATTTTAATTAGTCCCGATGCCACCACCACAGTTCCTGGCTTATTTGCCGCGGGTGAAGTGGAAGGAGGCGTGCACGGCAGGAATCGTCTGATTGGGAACTCAACGCTGGACATCTTTGTCTTTGGACGTCGTGCAGGTGTAGCCGCAGGACAATATGCAAAACGGGCCAAACCAGGCAAACTTAGTCTTAACCACGTGCGCAAGTGGGAGGCAGAACTTAAGAAAGCCGGGCTGGAAACCAGACCTGTTTCTCCAATACTGCTTCCGAACTATACTCACCATGAGAATCCAGTTGGACTCGGTGTCGGTATTGTGCCTGATTTGGGGAGGGAGTGAAATGCCATTACGAGTTCAGACTGACGTAAAAGAAGTTGAAGCAGTACTGAATGATATATTGAGTGCCCCATTGCCGGCAGTTGCCCGCTGTCGTTTGCTCTCCAGCGGGTTTTCTGCTGGTCATGCTCTTGAGGTATCTGAAAATCTGGCAGGTATAAAAGCATGTTTGGGTTGTGGCAATTGCATTGACATCTGCCCAGTGTTAGCTCGTGAGCCGAAACGTCGGGAAAAGACCGAGCAAAGAACATCTATGGCTCTAGAAAACCTCGTTGGTGAGGACTGTGACAGATGTTATGCCTGTGTCATGGTCTGCCCACAGGTCGATACTACCATTAAACATTACATTGTAAACCGCCGTATGGTGGAGGTCATGTCCCGCATACAGGCGAGAATAGGGGACGTAGGCGAACCCGACTTGGACCTGTTCCTTGAGGAAGCGGTAAATGGCAGCTGATCATAAGAAAGGGTGTTAAATGGATTTTAATATATCTGAAGATATGAAAATGGTCCAAACCATGGCCAGGGATTTTGTTCAAAACCAGCTGATTCCACTGGAAAGGCAAGTGCTTGGGCGTGATTCCGATCTGGTTGGGTCAAGACAAAATCTACCACTGGAAACAGAGGAAAAACTGGTCAAGCTAGCCCAGGATATGGGACTTTGGGGTCTGAATGTACCTGAAGTATTAGGAGGAGCCGGTCTGAGCACACTCGGCATATGTCTTGTTGAAGAGGAACTGGCTAAAACCGTCGTGCCATTCAACTTTGGCGATGTTACGCCGATACTCTTTGATTGTAATGAACAACAGAAGGCAGAATATCTTATTCCTATGCTTGAAAGACAGAAGAATGCCTATTTTGCGCTTATAGAACCTGGTACAGATAATAACCCCAGCGCTCTGGAAATGAAAGCAGAAAAAGTAAATGACAATTACATACTGAATGGCAAAAAGGTAGCCTTTGCGAAAAAAAAGGCTGACTTTGCTATTGTCTTCGCCGTTACTGATTCTAAAAAAGGCATCAGAGAGGGCGCAACCTGCTTCTTAGTTGACAGTAATACACCAGGTTTCTCGGTGATTGGACATGGAGAGAGGACAGGTTGGCAGGCACAGGTAACCGAGCCGATGACTCTAGCCTTTGATAACTGTAAAGTGAGTCCAGAAAAGATACTGGGTGAGGAGGGTAAAGCCTTCAGTTTGGGTAAGAAATGGCTTCCGACCAGACGGATTGTGAGAGGCGCCCGATGCGCGGGTGCAGCAGTAAGATTACTTGATGTGAGTGTAGAGCACGCCAAGTCGTGGCAGAGTTTCGGGAAGGGAATTTCGGATTGGACTAGAATCCAAGCAGCTCTATCTGATATCGACATAGATATACATGCCGCTAGACTGATGGTCTTCGATGCCGCATGGAAAGCAGACGAGGGACGTGATATTCATCAGGAAGCAGCGATGGTTAAAGTATTTTCTACCGAGATGTTAAAGAGGGTAGCCAACCGAACTGTTCAGATAAAAGGCGGTCCAGCGCCGGCCAGTGAATTATCGTTGGAGATACTTTGTCAGAATATGCTTGAGCAGAATATTGCGGAGCGCACTATGGAAGTTCAAAGATCCATCATCAGTGGTTATATACTTAAACTTGGAGCAATAATATAGAATATTTACCATCGTGGGAATATGCCCGTGTGCATTATGACAGAGACGATGGCATGACTATAGGACTTAAAGAAGGGGGAAAGTTATATGGCAATATTTAATAAATACGTGCAGATCGGTCAGTCCGCTGCCAATGCACCCGCTAATGAAATAGCAATGGTTAAAGTTCTGGAGAAATACCCGGATGTAGTGGGTGTCTTCGAAGATTTAGGTGGACCGGGGATGGACTGGTTAAAGAAAAATGCTCCGGAGCGCATCGTAGAGTGCGGTATCGCGGAAGCCAATGCCGCGGTTATCGCCGGCGCCTTGGCTGCTGAAGGGTTCCGACCATTTATACATGGGTTTACTTTTGCATGTATCGGTCGGGCTTACAACCAGATTAGACAAAGTGTTCTGGTAGACCATTTCAATGTCAAGTTCTTAGGTCGTGAGTCGTGGGGAGAATTGGGCGTTTCCCATCAGGCTGTTGAAGGAATCGGCTCCCTGCGCGCATTGCCCAATCTCGTAATCATCAATGCCGCAGATTTTGTCGAGACCGAGAAAGCGTTTCTTGCCATGGCGGACTACATCGGGCCGGTGTTCTTCAGATTGGAGAATTCTGCCCCATTGAGAATATTTACAGAAGACTATCCTTTTGAAATCGGTAAAGCTTACACCATCAAAGACGGTAAAGACGCCACCATTATTGCTACCGGTTACATGATCACTCAGGCAATCAACGCTATCGATATCCTGGAAAAAGAAGGACTCGATGTCGGCATTATCGATATGAGCACCCTTAAGCCATTAGATGAGGAGGCAATCATCAAAGCCGCTGAGCAAACGCGGGCTATCGTTACCGCCGAAGTCGGTTCTGTTATCGGTGGCCTCGGCGAAGGTGTCGCCGCTGTCTTAGCTGAAAATGCACCGGCAGCTCTGGTTCGAGTCGGCATCGAAGACGAATTCGGTCAATCCGCTAAACCAGGAACAAATGACCTTTATGGTCACTTTGGGATGCGTCCAGAAGATATCGTCGTATCCGTAAAGGAATCTATTGCTAAGAGAGATAAATTCAAGCTCAGCAAAAAGTAGGACCGGGTTTCAAATGGTAAACTCTGGAAAATTCTAAATTATTAGAACAGGATATAGGCAGAGTTTATTTTGCTCACTATTCATCAATTCTTGTTGAAGATTGATGTTGAGGAAAGATTAGATACAGCGATGTTTATTTAAGACCAAGTAATTTAGCCGGATTCTGTTTTGCCATAACCTCAATTTCATCTTCGGTGATACCATTCTTGAGAAGGAGGGCAATGAACATTCTCATTCCTTCCGCGGGTGGAGGATTATAGTATTCTCCTAGATCGGAGCTCATGATACAGTGTTCAGCACCAAGATACTTGATAGCTTCTGCCATCGGCTTCGGGTCATCCCTGAAATCAGTAGGCAAAAATCCGATATAGGTATGTTCAATAAAAGCGCCCATCTGCCCCAATCGTTTCAACTCTTCCAGCGTAAACCTTTGGTCGCCATTATGCCATAGCCCATGAGTGACAACCAGCTTCGATATCCCAGTTGTTTGAGCAGCCTCGAACAAAGCGAAGGTTTCCCGCGGTGAGATATGTCCGTTGGCCAAAACCATTTCATATTCCTTAATCAGCGATAGTATCCTGCCGATCTCTGGGACCAGTTTGCCATCTTTCCCCAATATGGAGATTCCTTTGCCTTCGAAAGTGGCACCAATCAATTTCCTTAATTTTCCCGAGTTGGCTGAAGAATGTGTCGGCATCCAGACCACCTTGGCACCGAACTTAGCCGAAAATTCCAACGCCCGGTAATTGAGTCCCCCAATCTCATAATCGAGGCATATACTACCGAATGTTTTTATTTCGGGGACCAATTGTTCGATGACAGCAGCTAATGGTGCTGTTGGGAAACAGCTATTTTTTAATACAATTCCTCTCATCCCCATCTGACGTGCCCATTTGGCTGTCTCCAGTGCGTCCATGCGACCCGGAAGAAATGCCATTGGGCTGTGATGGCAATGCATGTCTATTGAACCTCGTACCAAATCATCAATTACCATATCGTCCACCTTATTTCCTAATTTTATTTGCAAGACTAATTGCTAGTAGTCGTCTTATTATACTTACCTCCTCTCTTATTGGTAACAATTACTGCTTATATCGAGATTGGGGAGGAAAAGAGACCTGTTTCGTCATCAAGCTTCGGGAGTGGTACTGACCTTACCCCATACTTAGTATCACCCGGTATTAGAACCCTGTCGTTGCATTAGCATACTCCATCGGAGTCATATTCTTCAACGAGCTGTGTGGTCTCCAGTCATTATAATCCCGGCGCCATTCTTCAATCTTCTCCCTGGCATCCTCCAGCGACAGAAACCAGTTGGTATTCAGACATCCGCCCTTTAAGGTCATCCTTGTCTGGAAGCTAAATCGTTTTGCCCGAAACCGGGCTGATTCCATTGTTTATAAGAAGCTTCTCCGTGACCGAGGCAATAAACAGGGTAAGGAAAGCTGTAGTGCGAGAGATCTCCCCAAAGAAAAGATAGAGAATTTGGTGATCGAACAGATTAAACGAAAGATTCTGACGCAAGAATGTCTTGAGGAACTTGTAAAGCTGATTAACGAAGAACTGGATTCGACTCACGGCTTACTCAAAGACAAGTTGGACATCATAGATGCAGAATTAAATGACGTCAAATCTCGCTTGTCCAAGCTCTATGACGCTTTGGAAACCGGCAAATTAGGTCTGGATGATTTATCTCCCCGTATCAAACAACTGAAAGCCCGTCAGGATGAACTTGCAAAAGCCAGAGTCCAAGTGGAAGCGGATATGGTGGTCGAGGGAGTCCA
>Ga0182017_10000714_pt1 | contig 26032 bp, 22 predicted proteins | sample 712E3DmetaG_FD_120492 | JGI IMG/M metagenome (GOLD analysis project Ga0182017, IMG submission 120492) | Permafrost microbial communities from Stordalen Mire, Sweden - 712E3D metaG | ecosystem: Environmental > Terrestrial > Soil > Wetlands > Permafrost | place: Sweden: Stordalen | collected... | reverse complement strand
TAGTACGACTGGTTGAAATACGACAACCGGACGTCATAGAAGAGATTCGGAAGAACTGTGTGCGTGACGGTGAGGAGAGTCTGCCTGCTCTTTTCCCGGACCTTCAGGTACTGATCGCCGATATACTTCCAGCTCTGATCGTACGGCCGGTTGTCGTTTGCGCTGTACCTCCCTGTCAGGGTGGTCTTCAACCCTGGAACAGGTGTCCCGCTCAGTTTGCCGATAAAAGAGAGTGTCCGGTCATAGCCAAAGGGGAGCCAGCTTCCCCGGGCGTCCCGTTCGCCGCTCGCAAAGAAGTTCAGGTTATCGCCGGCGATCGGGCCGCTCACCAACGCCGCAACCCGGTCCTCCCGGTACTGCTTGAACGGGCTGATGCCGAATTCACTCGTCCTTCCTTCAAGCAATCCCGTAAAATCCTTTCCCCCCTCCTTTGTCACGATGTTGACAACTCCGCTGAGCGCATTCCCGTATTCGGCATTGAACGACCCGTCGAGAAACACAAGCTCCGAAATCGCTTCGTTGTGGATCCTCGTCCCCGAAGTCCCGAGGACCGGGTCCTTGACGTACATGCCGTCAATGAGATACGCAACTTCGTTCGAGCGGCCCCCCCGCACGTAGAGGTTCCTGCCGTCAGCCACGACACCCGACTGCATCTGGAGCACTTCCACGAAGTCCTTCACCGGCATCATTTTGATCTGCTCGCTGTTGATGACGGCAATTGTGGCGGTCGCGTCCCTCTGCACCATCGGCCGTTCGGCCTGGATCACCACCTCCGCCAGTCCCACCGCCGAGACCTCGAGCTTCGCGTCAATTGTCGTCGTCTGGTCTGCCACGATCCGGATGCCCTTGATCAGCGTGGGGCCGTAGCCTACGAGCGTCACCCGCAGGTCATACGTCCCCGGCGGGATGTTCAGTATAACGTAGCTCCCGTCGGTGCCGGTCGACGCTCCGAGCGGCGCGCCGACGAGGACCATGTTGGCACCGACAAGCGATTCACCGCTTCCTGCGTCCGTCACGTGACCGCTGATCTTCCCCGTTGTTCCCGCGATCAGCGTGCCGGCCCCCGCGAGGAGGACCAGGAAAAGGCAAAGGGTTGGTTTCATGGCGGTTCCTCTACCCTGCGTAGTAGTGTCCCGTTCGTTCGAGCAGTTTCTCGCTCTCCTTCAGGTTCTTCAATGCTTTCGCCTTGTTCAGGAGAGCGACCTCCGTGGTGAGGGCATTGATAATCACGGAAATGGCGGAGAACGAGTTTGTGAACAGCATGTTCTGGCTCACAACAGGAAGCACGCGTGCGGCGTGCAGGCTCACGGGGGATGTCACCCTGTCGGTCACCGCGACGATCCGCGCCTTTCTTCGCGCGGCCGCCCTGACGACCTCGATCGTCTCCTTCGAATACGGAGGGAACGAAAACGCGATAATCAGATCCGAACGTTCGAACAGGTGGATCTGTTCGATGAAGGTCTCATAGTCATGCACGAGCGAGGTTGACCGGATCGCCACCTGGCTGAGCGAGTAGGCAAGGATCCTGGCCATCAGCGAGGAGATTCCGAGGCCGAGCGTATACACGCGCGAAGCGTTGAGGATCATCCGAGCGACGTCCCTGAAGACCTTCCGGTCGAGTTGGTTGATCGTCTGGTTGATGTTCCTGACATCCTGATCGGCGACTGCCGTGAGCGTTTCCTCGCGGCTCGTCCCGGCCAGCAGGGGAAACATCTCCGTGATCCTCATCTGAGACTGGACGCCCTTTATCAGCTTCCCGCGCATTTCGAGGAAGCCGGAGAACCCGAGGCTCTGGGCCAGCCTGACGACTGTCGCCTTGCTGGCCCCGCTCCGGTCCTCGATCTCCACGACGGAGAGAAAAGGGGCTTCCCGGATATGCTGGATCAGAAAATCAGCCACTTTGCGCTGGTTCTCCGGAAGCTCGTGGTACTTCCGCTGAATGAGCGCTTCCAGGTCCGGCGACCCGCGCCGCTTCTCCCCCCCGTTTCCGCCTCCCCGTGCCATCGGCTATTTCACGAGCAACATGCGCTTCGACTCGATGAACGAACCGGCCACGAGCCTGTAGTAGTAGATGCCGCTTGCACACTGGCGCCCGTCGAAGGGGACGCGATAGGTCCCTGCATTCAGCGTGCCGTTCGCCAGCACGGCCACTTCCCGCCCGAGGATATCATAGACGCTCAACGACACTTCCCCCGCGTGATGGAGCTGGAACTCTATCACGGTCCCCGGGTTGAAAGGATTCGGATAGTTTTGAAGGAGCGAGGTACTCTGCGGGACGGCCAGAGATGTCTGCTGGATCGACGTGAACACCTTCTTATAGCGCGCATCGGCCGAATCCGCCGCGGCCTGCAGGGCGGCCAGCGTGGTCCCCCAGACATAGGCGACGCTGAACGTCGAGGAGTCGCCGTGGGCAATCGTCACGAGACCGGCGTTCAGGTTGTAGATCGATCCGTTTGCCCCGACCGTGAGCGAATTATCGAATCCGGGAAGGGCTGTCATTTTGTAGCGTGTCGAATCGTCGGCGGCGTCCGAACCGGGATCCGACGGCGAATACACGCCGTAGTCGAGCACGTGGAAGGAATAAGGGGATCCGCTCACAAGCTTGAGTCCCATGTACATCGCGGTCCCCGACACAAAGAAATACGCGACCTTCTTCGTGGCGTCATACGTCACTGTCTCTCCGCCATACGCCCCGCCGGGCTCGGGCGACACTGCGAGCCCCAGGTACAGAGGATAGCTGATTGTCGTGTCATTGATAACGGTGTACCGGGCGATAAGGAATGCATCGTTCGGCCATGTGTACGTCGACAACCGGACCCTGGCCTTCGGCTGCTGGAGATTGTACGAATTGTCGAACAGCACCGTCGCGGTACGGGGACTGGGACCGGCGGCGGTGATTGTCGGTCCGGACACGGTGTTGGCGTCCTCCGTATAATCGCCCACGTTGGTCTTACTCAGCGCGAGAAGTATGGACGCGCGGTTCAACTGTGTGGTCCCGTTCGTGTCGGGCGTATAAATGCGGACACGTCCGTATTTGTTCAGGCTGTAGCCGAAACCGTTTCCCTGGCCATAGACCTGCGCGTGCGCGTATTCGCACGCGAGCAATGCAACGACAACCGCCGCAGTAGCAATGAATCGTTTCATAGCACCTCCTTGCGGGAGTAGTTGGAGAAATTGTGAACTAGTGGTAATGAAAGAGAAAGGGTGGTATCAACAGCAGCAGAGCCAGAACAAAGAAATACACCTGCACCGGGAGCATCCATCTGAACCACCGGTCCCAGGAGATCCCGGCGAGTCCGAGCACTCCCATCGTGACGCCGGATGTGGGGAGAATGGGATTGATCCATCCCTCCCCGAACTGAAATGCCAGTACCGCCGTCTGCCGGGAGATCCCCACGACGTCCGCCAGCGGAGCCATCACCGGCATCGTCAGGGCCGCCTGGCCGGAACCGGAATGGACGAAAAAATTGATGACCCCCTGTGCGACGAACATGGCCTGCGACGCGAGGATCGGGTGCAAGCCGGCGATGGTGCTCGCAACCGAGTAGAGAAGCACATCGATGATCCTCCCGTCCCCGGCAACGACAAGAATAGCGCGCGCACACCCGATGATGAGGGCGACCCCCGTCATGTCGCGGGCTCCCTCCTTAAACGCATCCGCCGATTTGGCCAGAGAGAGGCCGCCGAGCGGACCCGCGAAAAGGCCGAGCCCGAGAAAGAGTGCGCCGATCTCCGTGATATACCAGCCGTGGCGAAGGACGCCGTAGACGAGGAGCACGAGCGTCAGTATGAACGCTCCGAGCACAAGCTTGTGCCCGGGCGTCATCTGCTGGCCGTCGCCGGCTTCGAGCTCGAGAGTCCGCCTCCGTTCCTGGTCCAGATCAAAGACCGGGCTCCGCTCCGGCTGTTTCTTGACCCTGGCCGCGTGCAGCATCACGAATGTGATCATGGAGACCGTACTGATCGTCCAGATGACGATCCGGTATTCATACCCCGAATAAAGCGGGAGCTCGGCGATGTGCTGGGCGATCCCGACGGTGAAAGGATTGAAGACCGAGCCGGCAAAACCCGCGGCCGCCCCCAGAAACGGGATCGCCGTCCCAACGAGAGAATCGTAGCCCAGGGAGAGCGAAAGCGGTATGAATATCAACACGAACGGCATAGTCTCCTCGCACATGCCGAAAAGTCCTCCGGCAAGCGCAAATATCACCATGGTCACCGGGATGAAGTACTTCTGGAGGTGCGGCTTCCGCGCGAAGACGAGCGCCATGCGATGAAGCGAGGCGGTGATCGCTCCGGTCCTCTGGATCACCATGAATGATCCGCCGATGACGAACAGAAATGCGATGATGTTCGCAGCCTCGACGAACCCCCTGAGCGGCGCTGCGAGCACCGCCCCGGGCCCCTGCGGCCGGCTTTCACCGAAGACGAATGATCCGGGAACGACGAGTGTTTTTCCGTCTTTGACCTCCCGCCGGTATTCGCCCCCCGGCACCACCCATGTCGCCAGCGCGACGAGCAGGACGACACTGTAGACGATCAGGAGCGTATTGAATGAAAGTCGCCCCTTCATCGCGCGTCCCCCGCCTGGCGGACAGTGTGCGCATTCATGTCATAAGAATCTCCCGCGGTGAGCAGGTGCATCGAGAGCCCCTCCGCCGACAAATTCCCGCGGATGTCGGTCCTGATCCCCTTTGCACGCGTCGCATCATACACCACAACGCTCCCGCGGCCGATCACGTCGAAGAGCTCGCCGCGGCGCACGATGATCGCCGTGGCTTCGTCGATGCCGACCCCGACCAGGTCCGGATGTTCCAGGACCACGCTGATCAGCCGGTTGTGACGTTTCCGCCTGATAAAGTGCTGGTCGATGATCGCGTTCGTCAAAAAACCCATCCCTTCGACGGTGACAATATTGTCTTTTCTGATGACAACGAACGCATTGACCGTGTCCCTGTTGAGCTTTTCATCTCCCGTGATCATTACTTTGCTCATCAGCGCGGCCCCGGCACTTGTCCCCCCCATGACGGCGCCCGCCTGGTACAGCTCCAGCAGCTTCCGGTGTACCGGCGTCCCGACCAGCGCCCTGGTCACAAGCGCCTGGTCACCGCCCGTGAAGTAGACCCCCGTCGCTCCGTCAAGCTGACCGGCAGAGCGGGGATCAGATGCCTGTTCGTGGGTCAGCAGGCAACAGTCCACCGTCTTGACGCCGAGCGCACGGAACTCTTCAGCCATGTCCCGGCAGGAAGTATCACCGTCGGCCGAGGCGTTCGGAATCACGACAAGTTTCGCCTTCTCCAATCCCCCTGCCAGATCCACGAACTGGCGCATCATCTCGGGCGTACGGTGCCCGCCGCCCACAATAAAGAGGGAGCCCTTCGGCGACTGCGCGGAAGCGGTGCAGAATGCCACGGCGCCGGCCACCACGGCCAGGCAGAGCGATCGCGAGGGATTCATCGGACGCTCCTCGCGATCAATGCTTCCGCGATCTCCACGGTCTTGTCAAGGTCTTCCAGTAGTATAAACTCATCGTTGCCGTGGGGGTTCTGCGCTCCGATGCCGATGTTGATCGCGGGAATCCCCTTGGCATTAAGCATATTCGCATCGCTCCCCCCCAGGTACTGGATGGGATTCGGCCTCAGGCCGACGGACGTCAGCACCTCCGCCGTAGCGCGGAAAACCTCATTGCCGGGGTCCAGGACGAACGGCGGGAAATCGACCTGCGATTCAAACGTGAGAGACCCGCCATTGTCGCGCGCGATGCGGGAGAATTTTTCCTCCGTCGCGGCGAGATATTCATCGATCGCGCGCTTGTCGAACTCCCGGACTTCACCGTCCACCCTGCAACGGTCGGGAACGACGTTCGTCGCCTCACCGCCTGCGATCATACCGAAGTTTGCGGTCATCGTCGGACTCAGCCGTCCCACCGGAACCCCGGCGAGCGCCCACGCCGCAATCTGTATTGCGTTCACTCCTTTTTCAGGCGCAACTCCCGCGTGCGACGACTTGCCGTGAAATGTTGCCGTGAACAGCGAGCTGCCGACGGCGGACTGGATAAACGTCCCGGGCCGTTTTGAACAATCAAAAACAAAACACATATTCACGTTGTACGGCTGCAGGTCCACGTGTTTCGAACCGTACATGCCGATCTCCTCGCCGAACGTGAAGACCACGACAAAATTCCCGGCCAGCCTGCTGCGGACATGTTCGGCAAGAACATGGAGAAGCACCGAGACACCGGCCCGGTTGTCGACACCGAGGGTCGTGGTGCCGTCGCTCGTAATCCGGGAAGCGCTCAGGACGGGACGGACATTCGCCGTCGATCGCGGCGTGTCCATGTGCGCCAGAAGCGCGACCGCCGGCCGCGCGGGATCAAACATAGGAGGGATACAGATGATGTTCCCGGTCTCTCCGCCGACAATCGGACCCGCTCCGTCCTGCACGATCCGGACCGGGAGGCCGGAAAGTTTTTCGCGGATGAACCGTACGACGGGGGCTTCGTGCAGCGAGACCGCGTCGATGGCAACAGCCTCAAGGAAGAGATCGACGAGTGGAGTGGGCATTGATGAAAAAAGGTTCCCATGAGGTGGGTGAGGTGAGAAAACCTTCTCGCGGCTATTATACCGCGCGTGAGTGTGAATGTCAAGAGGGAGGCGGATATCGGACGGATAATTCTTCGGGACCTTCCGGCGCACTCCCTCCTGTACGGGGGGAGGGCTTTCGGAATTCGCTCCCTGACGCAGGAGCGGCCAACCGGTGAGGTGCAACAAAATCTATCAGTTGAGGCTATTCATCCCGCCCCGGCGGGGTCGCCGGACGAAGGCTCCTTGACTCCCCGGTTTCCCCCCTGTACATTGCGCAGACGGCGTCTCTTCACATCTTTGCAGGATGGTTTCATGATGAAAGGCATATCGGTCGTTCTCCTGGCTTGTTCGATGCTGTTCTGGGCGGCCTGCGGCCGGGAGAGGCCCAGGCAGGAGGATGCCCCTCCCCCCGCTGCCGCCGTCGCTCTCCCTCTTTCTCCGGATCAATCCTCCTGGCTGTCACATGCCGGCCGGCATGCAAAAGAGGGATGGGTCTACCTCCATTGCGAAGGGACGCCACGGGCAAGAGGATTCCAGCATGGTTACCTCATGGCCAGCGAGATCAGGGAATCCCTCCGGATCACCCGGGCGGTGTGGGAGTACCAGACAGGCATGGAATGGACATGGCTCGTCGGGAAGGCTGTGCCGATGTTCCTCCCCAAAATCGACGCCGAGCTTCTCGAAGAGATTCGCGGCATCGCCGAGGGAGCCACCGCGGCGGGCGTGACAACGTCACCGGAGGAGATGATCACCTACAATGCTTATGTTGAACTCTCGGGGTACTGGTGGCCGGAGCAGAAGAAGAAACTCGACGTCCACTCTCCCGATACAAGAAAACAGTCGTGCAGCAGCTTCATCGCCACGGGACGGATGACGGCGGACAGCGGGATTGTCCTCGGCCATAACACGATGTGCTCCTACGTGGTGGCGGACCCGTACGTCATACTTGACATCGTTCCCGAGAAGGGACACCGGATACTGATGCAAACGAGCCCGGGGTGGATCCACAGCGGCACCGATTTCTTCATTACCGCCGGAGGAATCGTCGGGGCGGAGACGACGATCGGGGACTTCAGCGGGTTCGACGAAGGAGGGATTCCGGAGTTCGTCCGGATGCGGCGGGCTGCGCAGGACGCCTCGACGATCGACGGGTGGTGCGATATCATGCGGAGCGGAAACAACGGGGGCTACGCCAACGCATGGCTCGTGGGGGACATCAAGACGAACGAGATTGCACGGCTCGAGCTCGGATTGAAGCACGTCGGATTTGAGAGGACGCACGACGGCTACTACAGCGGATCCAACGTGGCAGAGAACACGAAGATCCTGCGTCTGGAAACCGAGCAGCACGAAACCGACATCCGGATATCGGGGGTGTCACGTCGCGTGCGCTGGAAGCAGCTGATGAGAGAACATGCGGGGAAGATCACGGCCGGACTCGCAAAAGAGTTCGAGGCCGACCACTACGACTCCTATCTCCACAGAAACAGCCTCAGCTGGCGGGGGCTCTGCGCCCACGGCGACTGTGACTCGCTCGACACCGGAGACCCTTTTGAGCCCGGGGGAACGGTGGACGCGAAAGTCGTCGATGTGACTATGGCCAGGAACATGTCTTTTGCCGCTCGCTGGGGATCGGGGTGCGGGCGGCCGTTCGACGCCGGGAGATTCCTCACAGAGCATCCTCAGTTCGATTGGATGATCGGACTCCTCAAGGATAGAGGATCGTATCGGTGGGCGGATTTTACCGCGGGGGAGCACTGACGCTCCCTCCGCTCTCCGGAGAGCGAATCAGATATCCCCGACGCTTGCGATGAGACGGGCCCACAGATCGTCCCCCCTGACGCCATTGGTCATGATCACGATGCCGGTTCCCCGGCCCGGGGAAAACTGGCTGAAACACCGGAATCCGGACCCGTTGGCCCCGCTGTGGTGAATGATGTCCCCCCCCTCCGTTGAATTGATAGACCAGCCGAGACCCCAGAAGACGTCCAGGCCTTTTGCCGCTGCAGGGCGCCCGATGGGCCCCCGCGCATCGACGGCGACATGGTGCCCGAGCATCGCCCCTACCGATTCTCTGGAGAGCGAATACGGGGCCGATCTGTCCGTTTTCAGGATTTCGACGAGGAACGCCGCATACTCCCCGGGAGTCGTGTAGAGCGTGTACGCGGCGTTCGCATGCGTGTATCGTGTCTTCATCAGGAATGTGCCGTCTGTCGCATGACCCGCCGCAAGGAGTCTGTCCGCGGAACGTGTCCAGACATAAGTCGTTCGCACGAGACCCATCGGATCGAAGAGTGTCCTCTTTGCGAGCACGGCAATGGGCTCTCCGGTGATCTTCTCGACAACACGCTGAAGATAGAATATCCCCTCCCCCGAGTAACTGAACCGCGAACCCGGTCTGTTGATGACCGGCAGCGGGCCGTCCCTCTCTTCTCCCCCCTTCCGCCAGTTGGGAAATCCCCCCGTGTGCGTCAGGACCATCCGCGCCGTGATCAGGGACCGTGATGGCTGATCGGGGAATGGCCGATCGTTCAGATACTCCGTCAACGGGCGATCAAGATCGATCTTTCCCTGTTCAACCAGCTTCATGACAGTGTAGGTGAAAACCGGCTTTGTCATCGACGCGGCTTCAAAGAGCGTCTCGCGTGTTACAGGTGTGTGGCGGCTGACATCCGCGATGCCGTATTCCCCTGACCAGACGACGGCCCGGTCATGAATCACCGCAATGGAAACGCCGGGGACATGGAGCTCACTCATAAGCGCAGGGGTCAGGCTGTCGATTGCCGCAACGGCGAGACGCCAGTCCGGCGTCCGTGAGCACCGTCCGGGATCTACCTCATCGAGGGCCATGTCCGCACCCCGGCGGACGTCCTCATCCCTGTCGTGGAGGCAGCGGATGAGCGCCGGGATGGCTTCCCGGGCATGTGTTCGCATGCTGCCGAGGGCCACCGCGGCAGACCAGCGCACGTTGTCGTCCGAATCGCGCAGGGCCCCTGCAAGCATGGGCACCGCCTCTTGTGCCCCGGTTCCGATTTTCCCGAGCGCAATCGCAGCACACCACCGGACGTTTGTCTCCCCGTCCCTCAATGCGTGGATGAGGCTCGGGACGCTTCCTTTTCCGATCCTGCTCAGCGCGTCGGCGGCCCTTCCGTTCACAAACGGGTCCCGGTCCGACAGGAGCTGGATCAGCGGAAGAATCGCCGGTTCCGCCTCCGGGCCGTATTTCCCGAGCGCTTCCGCGGCATTTTCCCGGACAACAGCGTCGCTGTCGGCAAGCGCCCTGATGAGCGACGGGATACCCTCCCGGTTCCCTCCCCCTGATTGCGCGGGAGCTTCGGCACTCGCAACGAGGAGAGCAGACGCTATCGACACGAGAACATGATGGCCGGGGAGTCTCATTCCGGTTCCCTCCGCGAGGAAATGACCGTTGTGAAATCGGCGAGATCCCGAAGGCTCCGTTCGAATGCAAAAAGGATCGGCAAGCCGCCGGTGTGTATGAACACCGTGGGAATCCCCGGATCGAGAATCCGCCGGCGAGCGAGGTCCAGCAATCCCGCCATCGATTTTCCCGTGTAGACAGGATCGAGAAATATTCCTTCGAGGCGCGCACAGGAGAGAATTGCCTCCCTGCCGGAATCTGTCGGCACGCCGTACTCCTCGTGGTAGCAGTCGTACGACTCGATTCCCGCACCGGTCAGCCTGACGCCGCACCCGAGGATTCCCGCACTCTCTCGAACGATCTCCAATGTCCGGCTTGCGATCTCCGCACTGGAGCGGGAAACACTTATGCCGATGACACGGGCCCCGGGCATGAACAGCCGCGCACCGAGGAGTGCACCGGCGAAAGTGCCGCAGGAGCCGACGGCAAGAACGATTTGTGAGGGACCGGAACCGAGCTGGGCCGCAATCTCCCGCATGGCGCGAACATACCCGAGAGCGCCGATACCTGTTGACCCTCCCACAGGCAATGTGTAGGGACGGCGTCCTTCGCGCCGCAACTCCTCCGCCCACCGATCCATGGCAGAGGCAAGGTCATCGTTCCGATCGTTGTCCTTCAGATAGCGGATCTCTGTCCCGAGGAGCAGATCAAGGAGGAGGTTCCCCTGGTACTCGGTAATGCCGGGGCCCCCAAGAACAATCCTGGCTTCCAGCCCCTTCCTGCGTGCAGCGGCGGCGGTCATGACGGCATGGTTGGACTGCGTGCCTCCGACAGTGAGGACGACGTCGGATCCCTGATTCAGGATTTCCACGAAGTCATATTCCAGCTTCCTCGCCTTGTTCCCTCCCATGGCGAGACCGGTCTGGTCGTCCCGTTTGATGAAGAGTTTGGTCAGTCCGGCCGTGCGGGCCAGCCGCGGGACTTCCTGCAGCGGTGTGGGAGTGTCAGCCAGCAGGACGCGGGGGATCCGGTCGAGAAGTTCGTCGGGCGATGGGAGGGGATCCACGTGGGTACTCATGGCGGTGTCACGACGATACATGTGTTCATGAATGTGTCTCCTTCTACCGGGAGATTGTTCCCTGTGACGGTCCCGAATCCGTAGCTGTTCCCCCCGGCGAACATATTCTTGCGGTTGAGGCGGTTATTCGATTCACCCGTTTGCGCGATCCCGGGATTGGACAGGAGTGTCAAGACAATGAGAAGAGTCTTTGTGACAATTGTCATGAGTCGGCCCTAACTCCCAATTGCGGATCCAACGGAACGGCGGCAATGTACATGAGACCGGGAGGAATGTCAAACTGATGATTCGAAAGCGGTTGAATCCCCGCGTCATTTTCTCTATATTGGTGTGTGATTACCGACCCGTCATATTTCTCTTCGTTCAAAAGACTGGACCTGGCAAAGGACCACCTCACACTCGAGCAAAAATACAAGATTCTCGAATCTCTTTACGAAGAAGCCCGCATGCTCGGTAGTTTTCGAAAGGATGACATTCTCCTTGGTCTCAAAGACACACTGCGTCTCGCCGCGGCTCTGAATTCATATGTTTCAAGAACTCCTCGCTAGGCTTGCCCGGGCCCTCGATGGTGCCGGGATTTCGTACATGGTCATCGGTGGCCAGGCAGTCCTTCTTCACGGGGAGCCCCGGCTCACGCGCGACATTGATGTAACCCTTGGCATTGAGGCGAGCGGGCTGGCCAGAGTCCTGCAGGCAGTAGAGCGGATAGGCCTGCGTCCATCGGTCTCCGACGTCGAGATCTTCGTCCAAACGACGAACGTACTACCGCTCACGGATGAACCCACAGCAATCCGCGTGGATCTTATATTTTCTTTCACGCCGTATGAATCAGAGGCGATACGCAGAGCTGTCGGCGTATCATTTGGCGAGACGATAGTCCGCTTCGCCGCGGCTGAAGACCTGATCATCCATAAGCTTGTCGCGGGGCGCCCGCGTGATCTCGACGATGTCGGCGGAGTCCTTGCCCGACACCCCTCTCTGGATGAGGCATATCTCAATAAGTGGCTCCTCGCTTTTCATGATGTGGTAAACCGAGATTTGGTTCGAGAATACCGCACCTTGAAGCTTTCCCGGGATTCTGACGAGGGCCGGAAACAGTAGCTCAGAGACAACCCCGCGCCGGGTCACACTCTCGATCTATCACTCTCCCGTGAAATGCAGTACTTAATGACGTCATGCAGGAATGCAATGCTAATCCACTATTCTCCAAAAACCCGTTGAGGTCGGAATGCCCGAAGAAATGGAAGTCCCCACCGAGCATTTGCATGAGGATATGGAACATGCAGCCCATCATAGCGGCGAGACATGGATTGTGTTTGTCGCCCTGAGCTCGGCTCTCCTGGCGGTCCTCGCCGCCGCCTGCTCGCTCCTTGCCGGACATCGTGCGAATGAAGCAATGATCGAACAAATACAGGCATCCGACCAGTGGGCATACTACCAGGCGAAAGGCGTCAAATCGGCTGTTCTCGAAAGCAAAATGGAGCTGCTGGGTGCTCTCGGTAAGAAACCGGAAGCAAAGGACGGGGAGAAAGCTACGGAATACAAGAACCAGCAGAAGGAAATCGAGGAAAAAGCCCGCGAAAAGGAGCACTCCTCTGAATTAAACCTTGCGTCGCACCAGATTCTCGCGAAAGGCGTCACGGTTTTCCAGATTGCAATAGCACTGGGCGCCATTTCTGCACTCACCAGGAAGAAATGGCTCTGGTTCGTTAGCCTTGCACTGGGGGCAATAGGCACGTTCTTCTTCCTCCAGGGGATACTTTGATCTTTCACGGAGACGTGCGAAACGGGGGGGGAAGGATGTTCTCTCCCCCCCGGGACTTGAGAATAGCCTGACTATTCCGTATATAGATATGGATCTATCTGAAAGAATCGACTCCACTCTTATAGGAATCCGCCCCGCCCCGACTTCTACGAAATTCGATTTGCCGGCTATCACCACATAGTCCTCTCGTTGAAGAAGAAATCGCTGCACTCCTTGTTTGCGGGGGTCATGGTCGCCTCATTCTGCCTTGCTGCGCTCCTTCCGTGGCTTGCGGGGGGTGATTTCTACGTGCGCAGCCTTGCACAGAGGCCGTTCCACCCTCTTTTCTATCTCCTCAAACCTTCGGGGACCATCGGACACCTCTACGGCATCGTGGGGAGCGGGATGATTCTCGCAGGGGTGATTATCTATTCCACCAGAAAACGCGTCCGCTATTTTGCGTCCCTCGGCAAGATGACGTACTTTCTCGAACTTCATATCGCTCTTTGTCTTGTCGGTCCTGTGGCTGTTGCGTATCACTCGACGTTCAAGCTGGGCGGGCTCGTTGCTGTCGGTTTCTGGAGCATGATGGCCGTCGTTGCCAGCGGGTTCGTCGGCCGGTATCTCTGGGTGCAGATTCCCAAAGGGATCGAAGGGCATACCCTCTCAATTCAGGAGCTCGGGAATGAGAACGATCGCCTCCTCGCACTCCTGAAAGAGCACCATGATTTCTCGCCGGAACAGATTGTTGCGCTCGATCGGATGATCGACGCCACGATGCCTTCGAAGATCTCCTCCCTGAGAACCCTGTGGGCCGGAGTGAGGCATGAAATACATTTGATTTCCACGCGGCGGGCCCTTTCATCATGGCTTTCCGCCAACGGTGTCTCTCCCGGTCATGTTTCAGCCTGTGTGAGAATCGCAGGACGACGGTCCATCCTCCACCGGCGGATTCTCTTTCTTGAGCAGCTCCAGCGCGTGTTCCGGTACTGGCATGTCATCCATCTCCCGTTTACTGCGGTCCTGCTGGTCATTTTTCTCGTCCACGTCGCCACCGCGTTTCTCTTCGGCTACATGTGGGGCGGCTGAATGAACGCACGCCCGATACTACTGATACTCGCCGCTCTCATTCCTCTTTCTGCACAAGCGCAAATCTCCCCCGGCAAACTCGCCCGCGCGCATCACGAGCTGGAAGGGATCGGCAAATGCACGTCGTGTCATCCGTACGGGAAGACCCTGTCGAACGAGAAGTGCCTCGATTGCCACAAAGAAATCAAAGCCGCCGCGGACTCCTCGCGGGGGGTCCACGCTCATGTGGCCGACAAACGTTGTGCCGAGTGCCATAGCGATCACAACGGCGAGGATTTTCAAATTGTGCGATTGGACACCGCGAAGTTTGATCACCGCACAACGACCGGTTTTCCGCTCGATGGGAAGCATGCCGGCATCGCGTGCGATTCGTGCCATTCCTGGAGTCACGTCGGAGCACCCGGGGTGAAAATGCTCCAGGGAAAAAGGACGCAGACTCTTCTCGGTCTATCTTCCTCCTGTGTCTCATGTCATCGGGATATACACCGCAACCAGTTCTCCGCTCCTTGCTCCTCGTGCCACGACACAGGGAAATGGAAGCCGGCGCCTCTCTTTTCGCACGATCGTTCCCGGTACCCTTTGACCGGGAAACACAGGGAGGTGGCGTGCAAAGAGTGCCACAATGGGACCGTGGATCATTCGAGGACCGTTCTCTACCGGGGCATGGAGTTTTCAACCTGCGAATCGTGCCACCGCGACCCTCACGTGAAAAAGTTCACCCGCCGCTGCGACGAGTGCCATTCCACCGGGGACTGGAAGACAACGAAGGGGGAAACGTTTGACCACCAACGGACGGAGTTCCCTCTCAATGGAAAGCACGCGGAGGTCAAATGCCTGGCCTGCCACGCCCCAGCTCCCCGTACTGCGAATGCCAGCGGCGAACAGGGTTTTCACATTTCAAAGTTTCACGTTTGCGCGGACTGCCACAAGGATGCCCACGGCGGACAGTTTGTGGGGCGCCCGGACGGAGGAAAATGCGAGGCGTGCCATGTCGACAGGGATTTCAGGAACATCATCTATACTGTCGAGAGCCATGGTCAGAGCAGATATCCCCTCACCGGCGCACACGTTGCGACAAATTGCATCGCCTGCCACAAGCCCGACATCATCAAGGCGAAAAGCACAAGACAATTCCACTGGGAAAAGACTCTCACGTGCGGCACCTGCCACCCGGACCCGCACAGGGAGCAATTCGTGAAGGAGAACAAGAAGTGCGAGTCATGCCATGTCACCGGATCATGGCCTTCACTTCTCTTTGATCACAGCAAATCCGAGTTCCCGCTTGAAGGGAAGCACGCCACCGTGCAATGTGCGAAGTGTCATGAAAAAGCAGACCCCGTGCGGTATGGAGGCGTTACGACGGCGTGCGCCCCCTGTCATAAGGATCCGCACTTCGGCCAGTTCGTCAAGGGGGGAGCAACGCGCTGTGAGCCCTGCCATAACGCGCAATCCTGGAAACGCATTACGTTCGATCACAGCACCGGCTCGCGATTTGCTTTGAGCGGAGCCCATACCGGCGTCGCGTGCGCGAAATGCCACCCGACAGAACCCCGGGACGGCAAACAGGCGGTCCGCTACAAGCCGCTGGGAGTCGCCTGCGAGGACTGTCACAAAACCACTCTCCATGAAACGACACACTGAGCTACTTCACATTGCGCTGCGCCAGTCACGGAGGGCGGTTTTTCCCGTCGTGTTTCTGGCAGGAATTGCCGCGGCGCAGGACTCTCCTCATGGCCCTCTTCCGCTGCGATGCACTGATTGCCATGGAAGCGAATCCTGGACCCTGCTGAATCCCGTCCTCAGGTTCGATCATGACACAACGGCATTTCCGCTCCGCGGCCAGCACCGGGATGCTTCGTGCCGGCTCTGTCACACGACGCTCCGTTTCACAGGCATTACAACCGACTGTTTCGGGTGTCACCGACGTGATTTCGAATCCGCATCTGCGATCAACCACAGGGTAGCGGGCTTTTCAACCCGGTGCACGGATTGCCACGATGAATCGGCATCCTCCTGGCTTTCGTCATTCGATCACGACAACACCAATTTCCCGACCCGCGGAATCCATGCATCGCTCCCCTGCAAGACGTGCCATACCCAGAACCGGTTCCGGGGGACTCCCGTTGCTTGCGTGTCGTGCCATCTTCGGGAATACACTGCAACCACCAATCCCAGGCATTCCGCTGCGAAATTCAACACCGATTGTGAGGTATGTCATCGCGCTCTCACCTGGCAACCGGCAGCATTTTTTCCCCACGACCAGTGGTTCCCCATCAGTGCGGGCAGCCATCACAGCCCCGGCACCTGGAATTCCTGTTCCGACTGCCATGCGAACCAGGCGAATTACGGTGCGTTTGAATGCATCAACTGCCATCAGCACAACAAGGCAAGCACCGACAACACTCACGCAGGGCGGAACGGATATCAGTACCTCAGCTCGGCATGCTACCGATGCCATCCGCAGGGTTAATAGCCGAAACCAGACTATGATCAAGTCTTTTCTGTTCGTGGGAATATTCATTCTTGCCGCAGTCTCCGCCTGCGACGCCGGACAGGGGCGCTTCATTCGCTGCCGTGTCACGTATTTCACATCTGCGCAGATCTATTTCGACGGGGGAAAGGAAGAAGGGCTGTCTGTCGGCGACACGCTGGTCATCGCAAGGGGGGATACAGTCGTGGGATCGGCGGTGATCACCGCGATCTCGTCGCATTCCTCCGTCGGCCGCCCCTTCGTCTCCCGTGTTCCACCCCGCATCGGGGACATCGGGACTATCATACTGGAAGGGACGGCGCAGGCGCTGCCACCCACGGAGAGTGATTCGTCGACCGCGGCCTCCGCTCTTCCCCCGCCATCACCCCCCGACGTCGAGAGGAAGCCCGGAGAAAACGTGCTCGCGGGACGGTTGGCGTTCCAGTACAACGGTCAGGTTGCCGAGGATTCCCGGCTTAACATCAACCAGCCGTCTCTCTACGCGCACATGAGGCTGGAGAACCTGGAGGGGACAGGGATGTCGCTTTCCCTTTACGGGCGGGAGTACTATGACGCGGGTGGTCCTTATCTCCGCTACGGCGATTCCACGCATTCCCGGCTCGATGTGTCAGAGCTGTCCCTCGGTCTCGACCGACAGACCTTTCCTCTTGGATTCAGCACCGGTCGATTCATCTCCCGGTATGTCACAGGGGTGGGCGCACTCGACGGCGGTGAATTGTTCGTGAGGCAGGGCCGCTTTACCGCGGGGGCCCTTGCAGGAACCGGGGTCGAGTCGCGCGTGATGGGAATTGGGGGAAATCAGAGAAGTGTGGGGGGGTTTCTGGCATATCATCAGGGCGAATCCTTTTTCGACTCGTATGATGCGAGCGCGGCGTACATTCGGCAGACCGCTGGCGGGAACCTCGACAGGGAATTCCTCTCGGTCCAGAGTTCCCTCGCACTCGGGACGGATTTCAATGCCTACGGGAATGCGGAGGTGGAGCTGAAAGAGATGACCGGCGGTGTCATCGCGTCTCACCCTTTCGTGTCGAGCCTCCTCCTGTTCGCGAACTACGTGCCCACGGCATGGCTCTCGACGAGTTTCGGTTATGATGGCATGCGAAGCGTGTATCTCTTCGAATCCATGAAGAGCGTCCCCGACTCTCTTTTTCACGCGGCACTGAGCCATGGATTCCGGCTCAACGGGACCGTCCGCCTCGGGACGCGCTACACGCTGACGACCGAGGCAGGAGTCAATTCTCATGCGGGCGATGGCGGGTCGTCGCGGACACTGGGGGCGGGAATCCGCGTGACAGATATCTTTTCTTCCCGCGTGTTCGGAGGCCTCCGGTACCGCAATGTCGGAGGATCGATACTCAATGGATCCCAGTCGACAATTGAACTGGGAAGGAATTTTTCCCAGCGTGTGGATATCCAGCTCCAGTACGACTCCCGTTCGTACACCGTGGACCCGCTGAAGCAGACCTATACGACGCAGACGTTCAGCGGCAATGCCAATTTCTGGATATCGCGCACCCTGTACGGCACACTCGGTGCCGACTACGTTCGTGACAACACGATGAACGGGTTCCACTACTTTCTGGAATGTGGATACCGTTTCTAGCAGTACTCTCCCCTTCTCCGTTCTTGATTCATCCCGCCTCGTTTTGGACGTCTTTAGCCTGCTGCGTTGTGTGCCCCGCGACCCATTCTGCGAAGGCCCCCATGAACCTCTGCAGAAACTCCCGGGTCGTTTCATTTGCGATGTTTCCGTTCTCGTCAAAGAGCTTCGCGGCACCACCGACATACGCTTCGGGCTGCGCCATGGCCAGAACGTTCAGAAACACGAGCGATTGCCTCAGGTGATGATTCGCGCCGAACGCCCCGAGAGCTCCCGGCGAAACACTGACAACCGCGGCCGGTTTCTTGTCCCACGAGTTCTTCCCAAAGGGCCGGGAGCCTATGTCGATGGCGTTCTTGAGCACCGCCGGGACTGACCGGTTGTACTCCGGCGTAACGAAAAGGACCCCGTCAAATCCCTTCAGTCGCCTGCGAAACTCCGTCCACGCGGCAGGCGGTGTTTCTTCGAGGTCCTGGTTGTACATCTGAAGTCCGCCAATCTCCAGGATTTCGAGCGTCAGCGAACCGGGCGCAAGTCCTATCAGCGCTTTTGCCGTTTTTCGGCTGAAGGATTCCTTCCGAAGGCTTCCCACAAAGACCGCTATCGTTTTCGTCGTCATCGTTCCTCCCGGATGTTCAATTGCCGAGTCCCATTCTGACCACATCCGCCATCAGCACGAAATCCTGATCCCCGTTCGACCTGCTGAGCGTCGATAAGCGAAGGCTCCCCTCCAACGCTCGTGCCTTGCTCTTTCTTTTTTGGAAGACCATAAGCGACCAGCGTGCTCCCGGGTTCTCGGGTTCCCGCCTGGTCCAGTTCCGGAGAAGCTCAAGCGCGTCGGAGTTTCTCCCCAGATCGCGCAATGCAAATGCGCCGATCAGGTGCTGCGTGTTTTCCGCGTGCATGTGTACTCTGGTGTACTCCGCGATCTTCGTCAGGAGTTCATTTCCCCGGTTTGTCTGACCGGTTTTGCGAAGAATACCTGCTTCAAGATAGTCCTCAATCCTGGTGTCCGCACCGTACGGTTCTCCGGCTCCCAGTCGTTCCGGCCAAAGCCGGGCCCGGGCAATCAATGGAAGGGCGAACATTGTCTTAGTGTTTAGTGTGTACGTTCTGATACGGGATGATGTGCAGGGATTGATCAGGGCGTATCCCCTCCTGGATGTGGCTAATCCTTTTTCACCGCTACTCCATCAGGAAAGTGTGACAATCGGATTGATGCAGTGGGATATGGTCACAGGCGTGCAGGCACTTTTTATTGCAGGGACGGTCGCGGTGCTGGGGAGGCTGAGATACGCAGACCTGGTTCCGGCTTAGCGGGAATGGTACACGACTCCAGCGGACGTTTGCCTGTCAACCCACCCTCGTTCCACCGATGACGGCAAGCTGTTTCATTTGCTTCTTCGGGAGCGTTTCTTCGCCGTCCCGGATTTCTTCTTTATCACGCGCTCCGGCAGATGTGCGAAGCTTGTGGCTTTGTCTTTCCCCTCTACTTCGGATTTCGAAATCTCGCCTTGTTCTGCCTTTGCGTGGAGAAGTCGCTGTTGAGCTTTGCTGGCGTATGGTCTATAGGGAGGCATTCTTTTCTCCACACTTGATTGAGTGTCCATCGGAAGATCGGAGTGTAGCCGGGTAGATGACCATGAAGAGCAAACCTCCCCGCAGAACTACTCCGCGGCGGGAAGCCGGACCTTGAGCAGTTCCATATACCGGCGTGCAAGAGCTTGCCCCCCTGCACCGAACGCCCCGCTGATCGTCCGGCCCCTGAGGAGCATCGCAAGGGATCCATTGTGGGGATCGGGGACCTCCGCGATCTCCCCTTCCGTCAGGTCCTGCTGTCGGCCTACGGCCTTCATGTACGCCTCGGCCGCGCCGCGGGCCCGGGAGGCAGATTCGAGGACCATGATGAACAGCGTGCACCCGCCTTCGTATCGCGCGATGAACGCTGAATGAAAAACCGAGTAACCGAGGAAATTCTCCGCAATATAGCTTTCCGTGTTGGGGAGTCTCTTCTCCGCGGGAAGAATCGCCAGCGTGGCAGGCCATCCGGACTCCTGCCGCAGATGTACCGCAACCCTGCGGCCGATCAACGCCATGGCGTCGATCCCTTCTTTCCCCTCCCGGTGGCTCGAGATTTTCACATAGTACACGCCGCAGAGGAAATTCAGAACCTTTTCCTCGACATAGCCCTGCGTTCCGATCTCAATGAAATTGTAGCCGGGGTTTCTCTCCTGGCTGTATATCCCGAATGCGTTCGCCCTGGAAGCATGACGGTAAAGTTCCACCCGGACATCCGTCCCGGCTGTGTCGGTGTACTCCATGATGTGGAGGTCCACGAACCCGTAGCTGAGAAAGAGCTCCGCCGCTCCATCAATAATATCCCAGAGATTATCGGGTGTGTAGACGCTGTCCCCCGGAGGTGGCGCAATTTTCCAGCCGGCCACCGCGGGGAAAATCGATCCGTTCTCCGCATCTGCGAAGTGGCACCCTCCTCCCGTCATGAGGAGAAGTACGACCGGAATGATCATGTGTCTCACAGGCACTCAGCCGAGGAACTCTGCCGGGACGGACGTCAGCCTGGCGATGTCCCGCACCCGCACGGGGACATTAAATCCGCGGGGACAGCCAACGGTGCATTCCGCACATTCACCACATGGGTCGCCGGCGATCCGAAGCCCTGCGAGGAGATCCTGTGCCAACCGCGCATCCCCGTACCCGTACGTGTACATGTACGCCCTCATGATGTCCGGGACCGGGAGCCCCCTGGTGCATCGATCCGTGCACCCGGGACACCCCGGGCAGTAAAGCCCCCCTTCGGACTGTCCCGGAACGAGTGACGACTTTTCGTCTTCCGTCATCGCGAGATCATTGTTGACACCCGCATTTTCTGTGAGCTGGTCGAATGTCGTGATCCCCGGGATCGCCGTCGTGACATTCGTATCCTGCAGGACCCACTTCAGTGCGGCCCTGCAATTCACGGGTTTCGTTCTCTCCTTGTCGTGGAATGCCCCGGCCATCGTCTTCATTGCGATGATGCCGACCCCCGCCGCGGCAGCCTCCGCGATAGCCTTTTTTACTTCGGGATAATGATCCTGCTTGAAATTGACTGACGTGAGAACGACCTCGTACACGCCGCTCCGGACCGCAGCGCGAATCACATCAGGTTCGTTCCTGTGCGTGGATACGCCCACATGGCGCGCTTTCCCGCTTTCGCGCGCCGCCGTGAGTGCTTCGAGCATCGAGGTGGACATGACATCATCCCCCGACGTGAGACCGTGGACATAGAGGATATCAACATATTCCATCCGCAGGCGCTTCAGACTGAGATCAAGGCTCCCCAGGAAGCCGTCCTTTGAATCGGGAGGGACCTTTGTCGATATCACGAAAGAATCCCGGGGATGGTCCTTGAGCACCTCCCCGAGCATCGTCTCGTTGTTCCCTTTCTGGTACCCATGCGCCGTGTCGAGGTGTTTCATTCCCGATTCAAGCGCGGCGCGAACGAGCGCGGGGTTATCCGCCCTCATGACTCCCATGCTAACCACCGGTAGCTCAATGCCAGTCTTTCCGAGACGGCGCGTGATGATCTTCCCCCGCTCGCCGGGAGCGGGGCCAGCCTGTCGGGCAATTGCCGTCAGAGGCGACGACAACAGCGAAAGGGATGCTCCCATTACGGAGCTCTTGATGAAATTTCTGCGGTCCATCTTGTCCATGCGTTATCCTCCAATAAAAAACCTCTTGAGCTGCACCATCACGGCGCATGACTGAAGAGGTTTTCCGAAAGAACCTGCTGACGACAATGAGATATTAAACGTTATGCTTGTTGCAGGATTTGAAGAACTCTTCGAAGTCTCTTGCTCCTTCCATATCCGTTCCCCGCCGGGAGTTTTCCGAACTGTCGCCGAAGGACCTCGACAGCGCTCAGTCTGTCATCTTCTGACCTTTCACGCCAATATTGAAGATCTTGACCGGGCTGGCCAAGTTCTTTGAGATCACAAATCCGTATCGGCGGTTTGTCCATTCACAAAGTTACTCATCCAGCGACAATTAAGCAAGGACGAAGAACGACTGACACTTCCCCCCTTTGAGGTGGCTCGGCGGAGAGTCGGTCCGGCGCGGCCGCGAAAGACTGCATTATCTTAACCCCGCATGATCAGCCGGCATGGGGCGACGAGATCGTTAGCTTGAACCCGTCCGGGTCACGCAATCGGAATATGCGGGCGCCCCAGGGCATGTCAGCTGGCTCCGAGTCCAGAGTGCCACCCCGCTCCTTGATCCGCTTCGCGATCTCGTCGACGCTCTGATCCGTTATAATCCGCAGAGAGAACCCCTCGCCCTTGACCCGGTTCCATCCCTTAGCTCCATCATCCTGATTGATAGAAAGCTGCACGTCTCCGGCTTTCAGCGCCACCGCTCTCAGTTTTCCTTCGCGCTCAATCTTGCGGTCGATGGTGAATCCCACCACATCGCGGTACCACGCCAGGCTCTTCTGTAGATCCTTCACGGTCAGCGAGACCGAGAGGGTGCGACCACGGAACAACTCAGGCTCGGCGTGGTTAGTGGTATCGTCAGGGACTGTCGAAATCGTGTTCATGGATCCTCCTTTAAGGGCTGCCTTACGCTTGGATTTATCAATTGTGGATTATTGAGAGAGCATTTTTCGGGCTGTCCTTCAGAAGCCCGGGCCGTACCAGGCTTTTGGCGGTGGCGACGATGGTCTCCTCGTGCGAACGCGGCTCCCGGCCAGCCCGTGTCGTTTTCGAGATCGGCAGCGAGGTGATTCGATTTCGCGGGCAGTCGGCAGTTCGAATCTGCCCGAGGGCACTTAGGTCCCCGCCTTTTCAGCTTCTTCCCCGCTTGTCGGGGGCTATTTGTTTCCAAGGATTCTCTCGATTTGCTCCAGTTCTTCCGCCTCGAACTCTGCCCGGCTCAATGCCGCGAAACAATCATGGATCTGTTCGGCCTTGCTCGCTCCGATGAGAACCGACGTGACCTCGGGTCTGCGCAACAACCAGACGATTGCCATCTGGGCGAGCGTCTGATTCCGGCGTTTGGCAATGGCATTCAGTGCTGCCACCATGGTCAGTTTCTCTGTCGTGATTTGTTCCGTCTTGAGAGCGCCGTGGGCCTTCGCGGCGCGTGAGTCGCTCGGGATCCCGTTGAGGTACCTGTCCGTCAGTAAACCCTGCGCAAGGGGTGAGAAAGCGATGCATCCGGTCCCGGTCTTCTTCAACACATCCAGCAGACCACGCTCTACCCATCGCTCGAACATCGAATACTTCGCCTGATGGATCAGGCAGGGCGTTCCGAGTTCACGGAGAATGGAGACGGCGTGATCCGTCTGCTCGGCGTCGTAGTTCGAAATGCCCGCATACAGTGCCTTTCCCTGTCGCACAACCTGGTCAAGCGCCATCATCGTTTCTTCCAACGAACCATTCGGATCGGGGCGATGCGAGTAGAAGATATCAACGTATTCCAGTCCCATGCGCTTCAGGCTCTGGTCAAGACTCGCAATGATGTACTTGCGGGATCCTCCGTCCCCGTACGGCCCGGGCCACATGTCATATCCTGCCTTTGTGCTGATGACCAGTTCATCCCGGTACGGACGGAGATCTGTTGCCAGGACGGCGCCAAATGTCTGTTCGGCTGACCCGTACGGAGGCCCGTAGTTGTTGGCAAGATCGAAATGCGTGATACCCAGATCAAATGCCGTGAACAACAGGCGCCGGGCATTTTCGATCGTATCGACGCCGCCGAAGTTATGCCAGAGCCCAAGGGAGATGAGGGGAAGCCGGATGCCGCTTCGACCACAGCGACGATACTTCGTCTGTTCATAGCGGTTGGTTGAGGGGACGTAGGAGTTCATCGGGGCTCTTTCTCTGGACTATTTGACATGCAAAATGGATATAGTTTTGACAACAGATACTGATCATTCACTCGTCCCGAGAGGATCTTCCGGCCGCACGGTTTTCACAGGGCGAACGCCCGACGCTCCGTGTTACGGTGATGCTCCAGAAAAAAGCGAGTCCGCCACCTTCCGAAGACAGGACCAACGCTGAAAGAACGCAATGAAAGGTATCGCCTTGGACCTCAACAATCAAGGGGGACGGTCACCCCAAGGTAGGTTCCTGAGACCTCCGCGCGTGAATGATGGATTTTTAGGCAGGAGCGCGGCAGACACACCACTCGATCAAACTGGATCCTACGCGCATTGATCCTCGGAAAGCTATCCCGAATAGTCTGCTCATGCCTCCCGCCCAATTCATTCGTCTCATCAGGCACCCGCATCCATTGTCCCAAGAGGACCGGAATGGTTTGAGGACGCATAGTCCTTCACTTCTCGCTACAATTTGACTCTGGTGATCCCCTGCCGTATGTTACCGGCGCAAAGGAGGAAATAGGTCTATGCGAACAAAGAGTCTCGTCATCGCCTCCATCGTCGCCGGCACTTTGCTGATCGCGGGAGCCTGGTCGTTCTATACGGTGTTTATCAAGGCACCCACCGAGCTCGCCCGGGCAACGGCGCAGGGCATCCAGGAGTTTTTCAACTTCACCCCGCGTGTGAAGATCGATCAGACAATTGTGATCGAGCAGAACGCACCTATCATGGAAGTCGCCACGGTGTCCCGTCAGTTGATGGTCGACTACACCTGGTTGCACACCTGGTTGGGGAGCACCAAGACGATCCACCTGATAGGAACGTTTACCGCCAAAGCTGGTTTCGATCTCAAGGAGCCGTTCACGATCGAAATCGAGAAGAGTCCTCTCCGCGTCAAGGCGTCACTTCCTGCTCCGAAGATCCTCTCAATCACAATGGATTCCTACAGGATCGCTGCGGATGAAAGCGGCTGGTGGAACATAATTTCCAGCGATGACCGGGAGGCGGGGGTGGAAAATCTCCAATCTACGGCTAGAACGCAAGCAGAATCTTCCGGCATGCTCGAAGAGGCCCGAACGAGCGCAGAACAGCGCATCAAAGACATCGTGCAGAAGAACGGATCGACGGTGGAATTCCCTCCCGATGCGGCCAAGCAATGAAGAATTACACGCTCAAGAAATCGGTGTTCAAGAATCTCCCCGACGGGGATTACTCGAGGCTCGCGTTCATGAGGGATATGTAGGTGCTGATGCAGATACGATGAGTGAACAAATGAAGAAGGTTACGACAAAGGAAGACGAATCGAAGGATTCCGGAGACAATAATGAAGATGCTGAACGGCTTGTGAAAGGAGGATGAGGTTTTTATCTTGAAACGGAAGGACTGCCGCTAAGTGCAGCCGTATCACTTACCGCGTTCAACAGCTAAATGGGCGAGCCAGGTGCTGAAAGAACTGTTGAAAGAAGTGTTGAAAAATGATGGCACCTGTTCGACTGAAAGGTCCTCACCGAAATAAAAATGCCCGGATCCAGTTCGAATCGGGCACTTTTGGCGGGGCGGACGGGAGTCGAACCCGCGACCTCCTGCGTGACAGGCACAGACCACGTCATCGAGTCACGAAATCTTCCCCAAATTGATGGTGTTTTGAGCAGTTTTCCTTCGGAGTACCGCTACAGAAACAGCAACTGTTAGCACTCTGTTAGCAATTTCATTAGCACTCCAAACACGCCCTCATCTACTAACGGAACGTCCCTTCCCCCTCATTCGGCCATTCGGGTAGCTTTGCAAAGAAGAAGGGACAATTCTACACTTGATGATTTTCCGAATGATGAATGATTTGAATTGCTGTCCAATAGTAAGTGAATTCCATTTGGGAGTCAACTCGACGGCGGTAAATTTCCATGGGCATCCATGTCACTGATAGTCACGACCGAGCCGTCCAAGGGTTGGATTCGAATAGTGCGTGCGAGTGAATCTTACAAAAGGCAGGCGTGCAATCACCGTTCGAAACTTAACGAGTAATTAGGCGCATTGACACTGGCACCGGTGTACACACGGAGAGTTGGTCTGTCGGCGTTATGTGCGAGGCGGAAGTTAACCACCATTATGCCCGACCGTGCGCCTCGGATCACCTCCGTGTAGCCAGCAGAGATATGGCGACGCTCGACGGACCATTAATGGGGAGTTGCTTG
>Ga0182017_10000713_pt1 | contig 26091 bp, 23 predicted proteins | sample 712E3DmetaG_FD_120492 | JGI IMG/M metagenome (GOLD analysis project Ga0182017, IMG submission 120492) | Permafrost microbial communities from Stordalen Mire, Sweden - 712E3D metaG | ecosystem: Environmental > Terrestrial > Soil > Wetlands > Permafrost | place: Sweden: Stordalen | collected... | reverse complement strand
GCGCTTTGACCTTTTATGCTTGAAGATTCCGGACTGTATTCCTGGAGGTAACTGCGATGTTGCGCACTGCGGTCTTGTTGACGGTTGTTTTCTGTTTGGTCCCGATAGCCGGCGCCACCGTGATCACGGCCGGCTATGCCGGATGTGACGGATCCAAACCTTGTGACTCGGGCCCGTATCTGCTCGGGTTCCACCAGGAAGCTTTGGGCTCGTTGACGTTCGACTACTCGATCCCGAACCGGCAGGCCCGAGAGATCGCGTCTCTCGACCAGGTTGTGGTCGACCTGGAAGTCTTCGACAGGAGAGCCGGGGACGGCAAGGACAAAGCCAACGAGGGCTTCACGGTCTACCTCATCGTGGGAGGCGAGGATTACCTCACGGCGGACTACCACCTCGCGCTATACAGCTTCGGTCCGGCCCGGCTCGACCCGTATACCGGCGGCGACAGACTCCTCCTCAATGAGATCGTGCCGGACGGCGATCTTCCGGCCTTCCTGGCGGCGCTCCAAGGGAATCGAGGCGATTTTGGCGTCGAGGTAGTTGCTACCACCGGAAACTTCTGGCTCGGCGACCGCCGCGGGACCCCAGGAAACGTTGAGGACCCTGGCCGCTTTGTTACGCTCGATTTCCAGAGCACTCCGGAACCGGCATCCCTCGGCATCGCCGGTATCGGGCTGATCGGCATTTGTCTGGCTCTGCGAAAGAAGAGCGCTCGCTAGCGTCGGGTCCAGCGAATAGCCGGGCCGGGCCCGCTTACTGATGCTTTGCGGCGTCGTCGAGAACCAGCACCCAGTCGTTTCCGCGCCCGCTGGAGGGCGGTGTGAAATCCATGAAGTCCTTCTTCTCGAGTGTCCCGATCGCGGTGGAGGCGCCGGTGCGCGGATTGAACCACGCAGCCCGCACCAGCTTGCCGGAAACCTTGGTGTAGAGGCGATCCACCATGCGGATGCGCAGCTTGGAACCGGATGCGGTGTAGATGAACGCGTAACTTCCGTCGGAGGCCCGGCAGGCCTGAATGCGGTCCACCGTGCCCAGGTAATCGTTGGCGATCAACCATTGATCCGGAATGCGGGCCAGCATCGGCCTGGATTCCAGAAGGGCGCGCAGGCGCCGCATCTGGGATGCCGCGGGCAATTGCAGCGCATCCATAAAGGCGGGCGCGGGGCCGTGCCGGGAGTCTCCGCCGGCCGGAGCGTTTCGATTGTTTCCGCGGTAGCCCCACACGCCGTGGCCTCCGTAGGCGTAGCCCGCGGCCCCCGCGAACAGGGCGCAGTAAGCGATGCGGCGCACATCGTGCGCCTCGATCTTCCCTCCCGGCACGAACGCATCGGCGATGCTCTCGTATCCCCCTTCGCCATCCACCACCGGTTTCACCGGCCTGCGGCTCCAGTCCTCGGCCACTAGGTCGTAGTTGCGGTTCCAAATCGTGTGTCCGGTTTGGAGCATGTTGAAGTCCAGCCAGGAATCGTTGTGAAACCACTGCGCGGAACTGCGGGGGGATTTGGGATGGTAGGTCTTCAGGTGCGCGCCGCCGTCTCCCTCGGTGATGCCGGCGGCCATCGAGCGCCAGATGTCCTCGACCCCGTCGGCGAAATAGTCGCCGCCCAGAATCCAGATCACCGGCTGGTTCCTGTACCTCGCACCAAGGTACTTGCCGTAGCTGAACGCGGTGGGCTTGTCGATGACCGAGGCGCCCGCCTTCACGTACTCGTTCGACCAGATGGGAACCAGCGCGACGTAAAGCCCCAGCGAGGCCGCGCGGTTCACCACGTAATCGACGTGCTCGAAATACAGCTCGTTGGGACGCTTCGGATCTTTGTCGAGGAACACGGGCTGCCCGTAGGCATTGGGGCTCGCCAGTCCGCCCCAGTGCGCCACAATCGCCTGAATGACGGTGAACTTTTTCGCCGCCCGGTCCTTCAAATAGAGATCGGCGTCTTCGCGGCTGAAATGAAAGAGGCCCCAGGCGGTGTCGGCCAGGTACAGAAACGGCGCGCCGCCCTCGGTGACGAAGTACCGTCCGTTATCCGAAATGCGGAGACGCGGGAGCGTTTGCCCGTGCGCCGTGCCAAGTGCCGCGAGGGTAAGCGCCATCAGCCAGCCAGTTTTGGTTCGCATGGAATACCGTCTTTCTACCGCTGCCCCGGCGCGGGGTAATTCCTGGCGGCATCGTCGAGCACCAGCACCCAATCGTTTCCGGGGCCGTTCGCAGGCGGAGTGAACTCACGGGTGATGTCGCCTCGCCGCAGATCCGCGGGCCGGTCGCCCGGTTCGGTCTTCGCAAACTCTCCGATCAACGTCGATGTTCCCTTGCGCGGATCGTACCAGTAAGCGCGCGCCACTTTGCCTGTGAGTTTGTCGTGGATCTTGTCCCGCAAGCGAACGCGCACGGGCTTGCCGGATGAGGAGTACACGAAGATGTAGCTGCCGTCCGACCCGCGGCAGGCCTGAATGCGATCCACCGTGCTCAGCGGATCGTTCACGATGAGCCACTGGTCCGGTACGCGGATGAGCATGGGCCGGGACTCCACCAGGGCGCGGAGATACTGCAACTGGGTTCCCGCCTCGCGCCGCAGGGATTCCTTGAAAGATAGGTTCGCGCCGAGACGCGCATCCCCGCGTGGCGGGCCCGCGGAACTGCGGTAATTCCAGACCCCATGGCTTCCGTACGCGTAGCCCGCGGCCCCGGCGAAGACGGAGCAGTAGGCGGCGCGCCGCACGTCCGCGGGCTGGATTCGCTTAGCGTTGGGATCGTTGTACACCAGCTCGTCCTGGATGCCCTCGTAGACCGACTCGCCTTCGACGACCGGTTTGGGCGGCGTACGGAGCCAATCCGTCGCGATCAGGTCGTAGGTCCGGTTGTAGATCATGTGGCGGGACTGCACCATGTTGAAGTCCAGCCATTTCTCGTTGTGGAACCAGTTGCCGGAGCTCTGTATCCCAGTGGGATGATAAGTCTTCAGATGCGCGCCCCCATCGCCTTCCGCGATGCCCGTGGCCATGGCGCGCATGAGGCCCTCGACGCCATCCGGGTACCAATCGCCGCCCAGGATCCAGAACACCGGCTTGTCTTTGTAGCGGCTGGCGAGAAACTTGCCGTAGCTGTAGGCCGTGGCCATGGTCAGCACCGAGCCCTTCTCGTTCACGTATTCCTTGCACCAGATGGGAACCAGCGCGACGTATAGGCCCAGCGATTCGGCCCGGTCCACGACGTAGTCCACGTGCTTGAAGTACGCTTCGTTGGGACGCGCGGGGTCCTGGCCCACGAAGACGGCGTCGCCGTAAGCGTTCGGCGAGCCCAGGCCGCCCCAGTGCGCCACGATCGCCTGGATCACGGTGAAGCGTTTCGCGGCGCGGTCCTTCAGTAGCAAATCGGCATCCTCCCGCGTGAGATGAAACAGCCCCCACGCGGTATCCGCCAGGTAAAAGAATGGCGAGCCGTCCTGCGTGACCAGGAACCTGCCATTTTCCGATACGCGAACGCCCGGCAGTTTCTGCGCGTGCGCGGGCAGAGAACCGGAGGCGATCAGTGCGAGGACCGCCAGAAACGCTGAACTCTTCATGATTCTCATAGAACCTCGGAGCCGATCGGCCATTCTGTAGTCTACCGGCAGCGATGCCCGCTGGCAACGAAGGGGTTTCGCCGGACCCCACCGCCGGTTAGACTGAGAGCAAGATGCGCGGAACAAGAATCTTCGGGATTGTGGTTGCCATGCTGGCTGGCGCGACGCTGGTGGCCGCGGCGAAACCATGGCGCCCGGGAAAGGCCGCGGCCTGGTACCGCGAGCAGCCGTGGCTGGTCGGGAGCAACTACATTCCCGCCAACGCGATCAACCAACTGGAGATGTGGCAGGCCGACACGTTCGATGCCCAGCGCATCGACACAGAACTCGGTTGGGCCGAAAGCATCGGCATGAACACCATGCGCGTGTTCCTGCACGATTTGCTGTGGCAGCAGGATGCGGAGGGCTTCCGCAAGCGCCTGGACGCGTTTCTGACGATCGCGGACAAGCACCACATCCGTCCCCTCCTGGTGCTGTTCGATTCCTGCTGGGACCCCAACCCGCAACTCGGCAAGCAACGCGAGCCAAAACCCGGCGTGCATAACTCCGGATGGCTCCAGAGCCCCGGCGCCAGGGCGCTCGACGACCCGGCGCAGTACCCGCGGCTGGAGGCGTGGGTCAAAGGCGTGGTGGGCGCCTTTGCGAACGACCAACGGATTCTGGGATGGGACGTCTGGAACGAGCCGGACAACACCAACGCCGGCAGCTACACCGACCCGCCGGACAAGATGCAGCGCGTGCTGGTGTTACTGCCGCGCGTGTTTGCGTGGGCGCGCTCCGTGCATCCGAAGCAGCCCCTCACCAGCGGCGTGTGGAACGGCGAATGGTCCTCGCCCGGCAAGCTCAGCCCGATGGAGAAGATCCAGCTCGACAACTCGGACGTAGTCTCCTTCCACAGCTACGAACCGGCGGACGAGTTCGAGCGCCGGGTCAAGTCCTTGACGCACTACCGGCGCCCCATCCTCTGCACCGAATACATGGCCCGCCCCCGTGGAAGCACGTTCGAGGGCATCCTGCCGGTGGCGAAGAAGTACAAGGTGGGCGCCATCAACTGGGGTTTTGTTCAGGGAAGGACGCAAACCTACCTTCCGTGGGATTCCTGGCAGCATCCCTATGTGGAGCATCCTCCGGAAGTCTGGTTCCACGACATCTTCTATCCGGACGGGAAGCCATACCGCGCGGAGGAAGTGGATTTCATCCGCGGGATCGCGGCGAAGCCATAGCAGCTAGGTCGCGCACTGGTTCATGATGTTGCGGAAGCGCGTGCGGCTGATCTGGTGATCGGCAATCAGCCGGCCTTTGTAGATGAGAGCGAACACCGCGTATGGGGTCGGCGCGTTCTGGGCATCGCGCCACGACCGGATATCGACCATCCTGGGCTTGATACCGTATTCCTGCTCCGCCGTCTCGGCGATTTCAGTCGCGAACTTGGCGATATGGGGACACTGGCTCGATCGGATAATGGTGAGTCCCCGGCTGTAACGCGCGACTTTCTCATCCCAACCGCCTTTGAAGACCGGATCGGCGGCGCTCGCCTTGAGCTTCCGAACGAGTAACTCGTAGTCGGGCGGCGCGGTGTCGACAAGTTCGAAGCCGTGTGCCAGGAATAATCTACGGTCAGCCAGCCAGGGACCTTTCCTGGTGACGACCGCTACGCCATTCATGCCGGCCTCTTTCGCGTCCTTCAGGCAGGCTTCGACCATTGCGCTTCCCCATCCTTTGCGCTGATGCCGCTTGGAATGATTCCACAGGCAGTGGATGAACATGTAGCCGCTGGCTTCCACCCCTCGCCAGGCAAACTCGCCCGGAAGGTATTCGATATAAGCGCAGGGCTCCCCGTCGGGGGCGAGGAGAGTCTTTGCCCGCAAGCCGAACCTGAAGTTCGCTTGCAGCCAGCACTGTTTCTCCCTGCGACCGGGATGAGTGGAGTTCTTGATGCCGCAACAGGGCAGCGCATCGAAACTCGTCGCATCGACATCAACCAATCGCGCGTTGGGCGTCATCGGAGAGACTGCCTCTCCCGGTACTCGTCAATTTCGAGTATATTCCTTCGTGCCGGGGTTCGAACCGCGCCGGGGACCGTGGTAAAGTTTGAAGTCATATATGCCAAAGACCTTTTGCGCACTACTGCTGCTAACGCTCGCGGCGGCGTTGCTTCCCGGCGCCGGCATCAAACGCGTCGTTTTCGACGCTTCCACCGCCAAGACCGAGAAGTTCGAATCCGAGTACGTGCCCACCTTGTTTCACGAGTGGCCGGTCTCGGAACACCGCTGGACGCTTAAGGAGCTGAACCCGGATCTGCCCTCGGATTGGTCCAAGCACCAGTTCCTGGTCATGGAGCTGAGATCGTCCACCTCCCAAAGATTCCTGCTGCGGCTCTACACCGCCCGCGGAATGCGGGCCCTGCGGTTTCACCAGTTCGGCGGCGGAGTGTGGATCAGGGCCGCCGTTCCGCTGGCGTATTTCAAGAGCCAGAGCCAGGAAGGCCAGGACCTGGCCGCGGTCTTCAATAAGTCGCGGAACCCGTTCTGGATGGCGGTGGTTGGGCCGTTCGGCTCGATCGACAAAGTGGAGGCGCTGGCGGTGGCGATGGTCGCGCCGGTCGGCAAACCGACGCTCGAGATCCGCGACGTTCGTCTCTCGAACGAAGACCCGGGCTCCGACATTCTGGATGCCGTCCCCGTGGTGGACGAGTTCGGGCAGTGGATCCCGGCCCAGTATCCACGCAAGATCAAGGACCTGGATCAATTGAAGAAGGAGTGGGCCGTGGAGGACCAGTCGTTGCAGCCGGGCGGCTTCGGCTACTGCAAGTACGGCGGATACCTGGGGACCCAGGCCAAGGCGATCGGCTTCTTCCGCGTCGAACAGATCGACGGGCGATGGTGGTTCATCGATCCCGACGGCCACTACTTCCTGTCAGTCGGTGTAAATGGCATCGGCGCCGGCGGCGCGACGACGCGAGTCCAGGGCCGTGAGAAATACTACGCCGCCCAACCCCCGGCGGATCTGCCGCCCGGGTCCAGGGGACGCCGTCCGGGGGCCGGCGACTTCTACGGCTGGAACCTGGTGCGTCGCTACGGCACGGGCTGGGAAACGAAGGCCACCGAGATGACCGTCCGCCGCATGGAGGCGTGGGGGCTGAACACGGCCAGGAGCCAGTTGGCGCCGGAACGGCCCAAGGCGTACGCCATCCAGTTGCGCAGCCCGCGGTCCGAGCCCACCTACATGGGCATGCCGGACGTCTACTCGGAGGAGTTTGCGCGCAATGCGGATTCGACCGCCTCCACGCAGCTCGCCTCGCTGAAAGACGACCCGTACCTGCTCGGCTACTTCATCGGCAACGAACCCGCCTGGCCGGGCCGCGAATCGGAGCTGGTGGATATGATTCTGGGCGGCAAGGAGTCCCAGATACAGAGCCGGTTGAAGGCATTCCTGGCGCAGGGGGACACGCCCGCACGGCGAAAGGAGTTCGTTCTGGCGGCCTTCGAGTATCAGCTTCAGGTTTCCAACCAGGCGGCCCGCAAGCATGATCCCAACCACCTGAACCTGGGCATCCGTTTCGGCTCGCTGCCCCCCGATGACGTGATCAAGCTGGCCCGCGTCTTCGATGTCTACAGCCACAACATCTATGAGTACGTGCCAGACCGGCAATGGGTGGAGAAACTCTACCAGCTCACCGGCAAGCCGCTGCTGATCGGGGAGTTCCACTTCGGCAGCCCAACCCGGGGCCAGGCTTCGGCGCTCATGCAGACGGCGGATGAGAAGGAGCGCGGCATCGCCTACCGCTATTACATGGAGCAGGTCGCCTCGATGCCCTCGTTCCTGGGGGCGCACTGGTTCGCCTGGTCGGACCAGTCGATCACCGGCCGGATGGACGGCGAGAACTACAGCTTCGGCTTTATCGACGTCACCGACCGCGCGTCGCCCGATTTCATCGAGGGAGTCGTCGCGGCCAACCAGCGACTGCTCGCGGTCCACTCCGGGAAGGCGCAACCGACGACCCGCAAGCCGCGGGTGTACTGAGAGCGGATCGATTTTCATTCGCTGGCGCGCAACCGCTCCCTGGCCGGACTCAGTCGCATCGCACTCACCGATTACATTCGGGCAGGTATGTTGGGCAGGTGGTACACTTGAGGAGCGCTTGATCATCCCCCCTAACTGGGCCGAACTCACTCCACCCCGGCGGGCAGGTCTCAACCGCAGCGAGACCGAATGAAGAAGACCTTCGTTGGGAACCTGGATTTCAGTATCGCCGGGGAATCCATACGGGAGCCGCGCTGGTGAGACCGGCCAGCGGGAGCGGGAAAGAGTGACCGGAACAATAGTGGGGCTGGCTGGAAGCACTCGTACGGGCACGATCCGGTCTCAGGACGGTTCTCGCCCGGGTTTTTCCGCCGCCGACGTCCTGGGTGACTTCGACACTCTGGCGGTCGGACATCTGGTCAGTTTCGACATGGACCGGGCCCGGCCTCATCACGTCGCTGTGCGCGTCTTCCGCGAGCCTTTCGGCGAAAGCCTGCCTGGCAAGAAGTCCGACACTTCCCCCGACCTCCGCTTCGCGGGCTTCTCTCAGGCGCAGAATATCCGGACCTTCCGCTTTGACGCGGTTGCGTGCGGCCATCCGATTCGGCGGTTCGTGGTAACGGTTGACCTGGCGCTGATGCTGAAGCACAACGTCGGTGTTCAGGAAGCGCCTGCGCTTTGTCTGCGCAAACTGACAGCGGATCTGAAAGCCTCTCCGGATTCCGGACAGCACGAACTCGATAACAGCGATCTGCTGGCCTACGCGTCGTCGCGGGCAGCGGCAATCGAGCGGAAGCGGGCGAAGCATTCGTTCACCGGCCGCCGCGGATCGCCGCCACCGAGTCCGTCGAACTACATGCGAGTGTCGTAAACGCCCCGTGAGGATCCTCCTCTATAACCCCGACAACGGCGTGACCCGCAACTTCATGCCGCACCTGTGGATGTTTCTGCTGCAGGCGCTCACGCCTCCGGAGCACGAGGTCCTGCTGATCGACGGCAACGCACAGCCCATGACCGACGCCGAATTGGTTCGGTTCGCGCTCGAGAAGGGCGTGGGGCTGGTGGGCATCGGCGCAATGACCCGCATGATCGCGAAAGCCTACCGGGTCGCCGATGCCCTTCGCGCCGCCGGCGTGCCCGTGGTCATGGGCGGACCGCATGTCACGGAGGCGGCCCGGGAAGCGCTGGGGCGAGATGGCGGGCCGAGACACGCCGACGCGGTGGCGGTGGGCGAAGCCGATGAGACCTGGCCGAAGATCGTCGAGGACGCGGCTCGCGGTCAACTGAAGGAACTGTACACCGCCGCGGATGCCGAGGGCCGGGAGCGCAAGCCGAACCTCCAGGATTATCCGCAAATCCCTTGGGACTCGCTGGACCTCGACCAGTTCAACCGGATTCCCGGCTTTGTGCGCCCGGTAATGGCGCACTTCCGGACCGACTGGGAGACCTTTCACATCATTCCGGTCGAGTCCGGGCGCGGCTGTCCTTACGGATGCGAGTTCTGTACCGTGACGGGATTCTTCGGCGACTCGATCCGGTTTCGCTCGAACCAGAGCATCGTCGACGAGATGTTGCTCCTGAAAGAGCGTGCCAGGCGCACCCGTGGAAAGATCGCCGTGTTCTTCGTGGACGACAACTTCGCCATCAACGGGAAACGCACGAAGTCGCTTCTGCGCGACATCATCGCCGCAGGCGCACAACTCTCCTGGGTGGGACAAATCAGCGCGAACCTGCTACACGATGACGAATTGGTGGACTTGATCGCGGAATCGGGGGGCAAGTGGGTCTTTGTCGGCATGGAGAGCCTCGACCCGGCCAATCTCGCCACCGTGAAGAAGGGCTTCGTGAAGCCCAGCGAGTACGCCGCCGTGCTCCAGCGCCTGGCTCGCCGAAACGTTTACGCGATCACCTCGTTCATCTTCGGCCTGGACAACGACGAACCGGGAGTCGCTGAGCGCACCCTGCGGCAGATGCAGGACTGGCCGCCCTGCCTGCCTGTCTTCGGGCAGATCACGCCCTTCCCGGCCACCCCGCTTTACCAGCGTTTGGAACGTGAGGGACGGCTCACACGGCCAAAACACTGGCTCGACTTCGCGCCCTTCCACATGGCGCACACGCCCCTCAAGATGACCTGTGAAGAGGTGCAAGCGGAGGTCCGGTACGCCTGGGCGAACTCTTACAGCCCGGCGGCCACGCTGAGGGCCATCGCCTCGATGGCGCGCGATCCCGCGCCCTACAAGATCAGTCACCTGATCGCGCGGCTTTTTTTCCGCGGGATCTACTTCCCGCAGAAGAGCGTCTGGGGATGGCTGAAGTTGCTGGCCCAGAATCGAGGCGCGATTTCCCGCGTGATCGCGGACTCGTTCGCGAATTGGGGCGGGACCGCGGCCGCCGGGAAAGGATTGGAGTTCGACGCAGGATTGATGCGTCCTTCTCCGATTCCGAGCGCTCCACCCATTGGCAGGCTCGATTAGCGCTTCGAGTTGCCGGGCGCCTGCCGCAACCAGCGGCAGCCTCGCGCGCATGGTGGCCGTCGGACGGGGAGACCTTCCTCGGCGCGGCTGCCATCATGGCGATGAGAACCAGTGTCCTGCTTAGCAAGAATTGCACCTACGGCTTCAGGAACGTTCCCTCTTCGAGTTCCCGGAAGGCCTGCCGAAGCTGCTCCTGCGTGTTCATCACGATCGGGCCATACCACGCCACGGGTTCCCTAAGCGGCTTTCCCGAGACCAGCAGGAACCGAATGCCGTCATCCCCGGCCTGTACCGTAAGTTCGTCGCCCTGGTCGAAGAGAACCAGCGAACGGTTCTCCGCCTGCGAGGGAGGCGTGGTGTCCGACCATCCGACTCCTTCGGTCGGCACCTCGAGAGGACCCGACGCGTTGCAGAACTTCCCGCTCCCTCCAAAAACGTACGCGAAGGCGTTGCGAGTCGTCTCGACCGGGAAAGTCTTCCTCCGGCCTGCTGGAACCGATACATCGAGGTAGATCGGGTCGGCGGCGATCCCATTCACCGGGCCCTTCGTCTCGCGGTAACTCCCGCAAACGACGCGAACCCGGGCGCCGTCGTCATCCTCAACCTCCGGGATGCCGGCCGCTTTCACCTCCTGGTAGCGGGGCGCCGTCATTTTGAGGGACGACGGAAGGTTGGCCCACAACTGGAATCCATGCATCCGGCCGGCCCCGTCCCCTTTTGGCATCTCCTGATGGATGATGCCGCTGCCCGCCGTCATCCACTGGACGTCGCCGGCGCCGATGACGCCGCGGTTCCCCATGCTGTCGCCATGCTCCACGGTTCCAGCCAGGACGTAGGTGATGGTCTCGATCCCGCGGTGTGGATGCCATGGGAATCCCGCCAGGTAATCTTCCGGGACGTCATTGCGAAAGTCGTCCAGAAGCAGGAACGGGTCGAAATCGGAGGTGTTGCCGAAGCCGAACGCGCGGCGCAGGTGCACGCCCGCGCCTTCGATGGCCGGCTTGGCCTTTACGAGCCGCTTAACAGGTCGAATGGACATAGGTGCCCTCTTGTACCGAAGTCTACCCTGTTGCGCGCTCTCAGCGCACGGTACCGACCAGGCCCGCTGCAAACAGGCGCGTGTCGACGCGGGCCAGGCGCCGCTCCGTTCCGCGCGCCAGCACCTGGGTGTGCGGGATGACCAGGAGGTGCTCCGGAATCGCCCACAGATCCTGTTCGGCGGTCATCCATTCGATGCGGTCGAAGCGCGCCAGGTTCACGGGACGCGAGTAGGCGCGGAGCGTCTTTTCCTTCCGCAGGTTGTAGTAGTGCTCGAAGTAGGACATCACCAGCTCGCGCAGGGTGCGGTAGACCGGCTCGCGAAAGCGCAGGCCCGAGTAGTTCGACTTGGCGATGGCGCCCCAGTGGCCGCGCTGCTTGAAAATGGCGAGCACGTGATCGTCGTCGCGCACCGCCTCCAGATCCAGCAACAGCGGCGGAAAACCCTGGGCGCGGAGCGCAGCCGCGCCGAACAGGGCCCCCTCCATGCAATGTGCGATGCGGTCCCGCAGCACGCGGCGCGGCGAGCGGCAGGTGGGGCCGTCGGGCTCCTTGTTGTAGCCGATATCGGCGTCCAGAAAGCGCTGGATCTTCTCCGGAGTCGTCAGCCGGCGCAGCGTGTTCCATTCCCGGGCGTTGAATCCGTTGGTGAGCATGGCAGCTTCAGGTTCTGGCTATATCGACGAGGTCGCTGAACAAGCCGTAGGCGGTCTGCTCGACGCCCGGGTTGATGGAAACCGTTCCCACCGTCCCCATGAGGTCGGTGTGGATGAGCAGGAGGTTGGAGGTGCCGGCGAGCGAGGACAGCAGGTCGGTGAACGGGAGAACCTCGGCGCGCACCCGCAGCCGGACGCCGGCCCGCGTGCGCCTGGCTCGGCTCACCACGCGGACGGTCTTGCCCTGCGCGGCGAGCGCTTGAACCCGCTCGGGAGTCAGCCGCCCGATGCCGCGCGGCTCGACCATCTGGGGGGTGACGCGGGCGTCCATGAGGACGTTGGCCAGCGCGCAGGCCTTGGCGGCCGAGTCCCAGCCGTCGATGTCGTAGGAGGCGTCGGCCTCGGCGATGCCCAGCCGCTGGGCCACCCGGATGCCGTCCTCCATCGAGAGACCCTCGCGCAGGGCTTCCACGACGACCTTGGTGGTGGAGTTCAACACGCCGGTGAAGCCGAGGATCTCGCAACCGGGCAGGCTGTTGCGCACCAGGCTGTAGACCGGCGCGCCATCCATGACGGTAGATTCGAAACGGAAGCTAACACCGGCTGCGCGCGCCGCTTCCTCCAGCGCGTGGTAAGCGTGCGCGATCGGCCCTTTGTTGGCCGTGATGACGTGCATGCCTCGGGCGAACGCCGCCCGGATGTGCGAGATGGCCGGCTCCCCGGTGGATGGGTTGAGCGGTGTGACTTCGATGGCGACCTCGGCCCGGGCAGCGTCCAGGAATTCCTCGATCGAGGCCGCGGCGGGACCGAAGCGCGGATCGCCCCGCAGTCCCTTGCGATCGATGGCCGTGCCGTGCCGCGCGGTGTGAATGCCGCAGATGCGGAAACGGAACGAGGCGCGCTTGCGCTCGAGCAGGCGGGCGAAGGCGCACCCCACGTTCCCGTATCCGATCAGCGCGAGGTTCATTCTTCGAGTTTAGAACCAATTTGCGGGACTGAAGTCCCGCGCGGGCTGAAGCCCGCCTTCCTTCAAAACTCCATCTTGTCGATCAGGGAGTTCAGCTCGGACTCCAGGGCCGCCTTCTTATTGCGCAACTCACTCAACTGGTCGCGCAGGGCGGCGATCTTGGTTTCCTGGTCCGCGAGCTGGCGGGCGTACTTTTGCACCAGCTCCTGCTGGCCGCTGACGCCGTTCAGGCTGGCGATGTTTTCCCGCACGCGTTGCTCGTCGCGCACCACCTCGTTCAATTCCTGATCGGCGCGGAGGATCTCCGCGTCGTTGGCGGCGATGGCCGCCTTCCGTTCGATGATGCGCTCGAGTTGCTTGCGGCCGGCGTCACCGAGCGCTTTGTTCTGCGTGTAGCTCAGCAGGAAGTCGGGATTGACGTTCACCAGCGCCACCGAGGTTTCGTAGAGGCGCTCCTCCTCCACCGGGAACTTTTCGGTGGCGCCGCCCGCGAGCTTGATCTCGAAGCGATAGGCGCTGGTGGTGGTCTCGGCCGGCTTGAGCTTCAGGAGGGTGTAGTAGGGCCGGATGGCGTGTTCGAGCATCAGGGTCTTCGGTTTCTTGTCGACGTTGCGGATGGTGTAGGTCCGGGTTTCCTGGACCGCCGAGCGGGTGGTCATCACACCCCGGCTGACGTGCACCTCGCGGACGAAATCGCGGCTGGAATCGACCGCCGTCGAGATCCGCGTGCCGAGGTCGACCGCGTAGCTGATGAGGCGCTTGTCGCCCGCCTTCACAGTTTCTACCAGCGCCTCTCCGGCGTAGGCGTTGCCGTCGTAGACCGTGATGGGGCCGCCATCGAGCGTCTTCCCAGTGGAGTTGGAGATCTCGGCGGCGTTGCGCGGGAACTCGGAACTGCCGCCGGAATAAACCAGCAGCTTGCGCGCGGTGACTTTCTGTTGCAGGAACGGCAGCATGGCCGACTCGTCCTTCTTCACGGTGACCGGAGCGGAGAAGCTGTACTCGAACAGTTCGCCCATCTCGCGCCCCTCGGCGGCCGCGGCGATCGAACTGGTGACCTCTCTTTGGGTCTCGGCTGCGGCCATCGGTTTCCGGGCCGAGCGAAACATCGCGCCCCCGGACGCCGCCGCTACGGGGGGAGGAGGCGGCGCACCCGGCGTACTGCCAGCATCGCCTCCCATGGCGCCCGCATGGATCTCCGGCACCGCAGCCTGCTCTTCGGGCAATTCCGCTACCTGGCGCTGGAGGTAGCGCGGCTCATAGAGCCGGCTGATGAACGAGACCGGGCGCCCGGAGACCAGAGCCAGGCGCACCTTGGTCCAATCCTCGCCCGAGGTGTTGTCGACGATGGCCCAGCCCTCGAGCATAGGCTCGCCGCTCTCCGGAAAGATGAGGCGGTAACTCGATTTCCAGACCGGCGTCTGGACCACGTAGGTAGCCAGGATGCGCCGGCCCTTGGACTCGGTGGAATCGATGTAGACGCTGCGCTTCTCCTTGGAGCGCCCCACCACCAGGCTCCCGAGGTACTCCTTGAGCTGGGATTGCAGCACCGCGTCGGTGAAGCGCACGCCCGTGACGGCCGCCAGGTCGTAGGTCCGGAGGTCGCCCACCTCGAGCACCAGCGTGGCCTGTTCGCGTGACGGCTGCTTCTCGTCGCCGGCCACCTCGCGTGCGCCCAGAATCGTGCCTGCCACCTTCTCGGCTCCCAGCGTCAATTCGACCTGCGCGCCCTTGAGCTGATCCAGCAGCGCGCTTAACGGCTGGCGCTCGCCGAGTTGGAACGGGAACTCGGAGAGCTTGCGGGCCAGTGGCTCGCTGGAGTCGTAGCGCAGGCCGGTGACCTTTCCCCCGCCCTCCTCCAGGATGGTGAGCGACTTGAGGACGTCGTTCATGTCGGCGGCCTTGAAATCCAGCCGCGCCGATTGGCCCGGCCCGAGCTCGCCGCCGCGCCGGAAATACCCGACGCCGTTCTTGTACAGCACCACTTCCTTGACCGGAAGACCGGCCGCCAGCGCGCTCCCCATAAGGAGCGCGCCCAAAGCAACGGTACGAACCATGGGAATCCCTCCATTCCTCAATGCCCCAATCGTCGGCATCCTTTCACTCTCCCATCACCTTAATGATGACCCGCTTGGACCGCTGGCCGTCGAACTCGGCGTAGTAGATCTGCTGCCAGGGCCCCAGATCGAGCTTGGCCGCGGTGACCGGCACGATGACCTCGTGGTGCACCAGCAGGCTCTTCAGGTGCGCGTCGCCGTTGGATTCGCCGGTGCGGTGGTGGCGGTAGTCGCGGCGGAATGGCGCCAGTTTATCGAGCCACTCGTCGATGTCGGCCAGCAGGCCGTCGTCGGCATCGTTCACCCACACGCCGGCGGTGATGTGCATGGCCGAGACCAGGATCATGCCCTCGCGGATGCCGCTCTTGGCGAGTGCGGCCTCCACCTGGGGGGTAATGTTGACGTATTCCCGGTGCTTCTGAGTCTTGAAGGTCAGGTACTCGGTGTGAGATCGCATCATAGGCGATGATATAGCAACGGCGAGCCGGATGTGCGAGCGGAATGTGCTTGACACAGCATCCGCGCGCGAGTCAGACTTTGATATTGTAAGCCCGAGGGGGTGGTGTACCCGAGGGAGGAACCGGGGAGGTTTGAGCCACCAGAATGGAGACAACTTGAGACTGCTGCTCGTTCCTACTTGCTTGTTCCTGGCCGCGGGATGGGCGCAGGAGCCGCCGACCAGCGCTCCGCCGCAGCCCGCTCCCATCGGCCCGACGGAGCCCTCCGACGCCTCCGAGCAGCAAGCGCCCGAATACGCTGGGCCGGCGATCCTCAGCCGCGGAGGCATGGCCACGGTGGCCAGGGCTTCCGAAGTGGTCCAGTTGCGGCCCTACGTAACGGTTGCCGGCGCCTACGACAACGGCCTGGGCGTCCTTTCGGTGGACCCGCAAGGCCGGGCAACCACGGTGGCCTCCTTCGGCGAAGAGGCTCGCTTCGGCCTCACAGGGACACATAGCTGGAAGAGAACGGAGATTGAGCTGGACTACCGCGGCGTGTTCCGGCACTACAGCCACAGGGCTTACTTCGATGGCATGGATAACAACCTGATCCTGACCATACGCCACGAGGTCAGCCGCCACGTCACAATTGAATTCGAGGAGAACGCCAGCAGGTACTCGAATGCGTTTTCCATGCCCTATAGCATGGGCTCATATTACAATCCGATGCTCTATGGGCTGACCGGGAACGAACTGTTCAATTCGCCTACTTCGGTGCTGATGAGCACCTTCCGGGCTATCTACCAACGCACCTCCCGTTTGTCGTTCGGCGGGGGAGCGTCCGGGTTTTTAGTGCGGCGGCGATCGGAGGCTTTGACGGGCGTCACCGGCGCCCAACTGACCGGCAATATGGCCTACCGTCTCAGCCGCTATCAGACGATTGGTTTGGAGTACTCTTACAACCGCTTCGACTTCACGCGGCAGGTGGGCTACTCGGAGTTTCACGGGGTCGCGGTCGATTACTCCGTTAGGGTTGGCCAACATTGGGAATTCGGCATGCGAGCGGGCGGCTTTCGGGTGCGGTCGCAGCAAGTGGTCCAGGCGGCGATCGACCCGGCAGTGGCCGCGATCTTCGGCCTGACCAGCGGGACCGAAATCGCCAACCGCACCACGTTTGCGCCGAACTTCGAAGGACGCCTGACGCGGGGATTTCGTCGCGGTTCGTGGTCGGCCTCGTACGTCCGAACAGTCATGCCGGGCAACGGCGTCTACTTGACCTCCGGCGCCGACAGAGCGCAGACGACATACAGCTACACCGGGCTCTCCAAGGTAACCCTGCAATGCCGGATCGGCTACGACAGGTTGTCCAGCCTGTCGCAGACCATCGGCAGGTACCGGAGTTACTCCGGGGGCGGCGGAGCCACGGTGCGCCTCGCTCACGCGTTGTCGCTGATCGGGCAGGTTGACAGGCGGCACTACGACGCCAACGGATCGGCGCTCCAGCGTTCTTCTTTCCAGGCCAATCTGGGACTTTCCTGGAGCCCCGGCGAACGGCCCCTGGCCATCTGGTGAGGGACGTGGGGGAACCGCAACAGGGGCGGATCCTGCTCGTCGACGACGAGAAGGCGCTGCTGATCGTCATGGAGCAGTACCTGCGCCGCCTGGGCTACGGGGTGGAGGCTTGCCTAAGCGGCCAGGAAGCCTGGGATCGATTCGAGGCGCACCCTTTCGCCTACTCGCTGGTGCTGGCCGACATCACCATGCCGGAGATGTCCGGGCAGGAACTGCTGCTGCGGATGCTGCAACTCAACTCAACCATCGGCATCCTGATTTGCAGCGGATACCCCTTCGATATTTCGACGCTGCCCTCGACGGTTCACCAACAGACCGGCTTTCTGCAAAAGCCATTCACACCCAAGATGCTCTCCGAAGCGATAGAACGATTGCTGGCCGTCAGGGGCGGCGGGTAGGATCGGTGGGGCAGCGCTGGAACATCGAAACCGATCTGCGCGCTTTGAAGAGCACCCTGCGATTGGAACAGCTCCGTTGCACCACACTGGCGATGGTGGCCAAGGAACTGGACCCGGCTATGGCAGCATACAACCTGGTAAGCGCTGTGACCTGCCTGCCCGCGCAGAAGGCGGGCCCACCCCCACGCGTCTACAGTTTCACGCGGGAGCGAAATGTGGTCCAGGCGTTCGCTCCCTTGATCGCCACTGCCCAAAACCCGAAGCAAGCCAGGGAACATTTCGACCGCATGATGTACTACGTCAGCCAAGCCAAGCCGCCGAAGCGCAACCGAAAGCGCCCGTCCTATCCGCGAGCTGTCTGGCCGAACCCACATTCGTTTCCTCATCGAAAGGGGTAGGATGTGGCAATCCCCGACTTTCAAGAGTCTGCGGCATTACGCACGAGCGTGCGCCGCGGAGAAGATGCATGTGCCAGATGCTCCAGACTAGTCGAGGTCCAGCGGTCTCAGCGTGCGCCCCAGTTCGGAAGACATCGGCTCAACGTCCCTCCGCCTCCAGGAACCGCTCGGCTTCGATGGCGGCGCGGCAGCCGGCTCCGGCGGCGGTGATGGCCTGGCGGTAGGTGCGGTCCTCGACGTCGCCGGCGTGGAAAACGCCTTCGACGCTAGTGCGGGCGCCGCCTTTGGAGAGGATGTAGCCGTCGGCGTCCAACTCGATTTGCCCCTTGAACACGGCGGTGTTGGGAATGTGCCCGAGGGCCAGGAACAGGCCGTCGACGGGCCGCTGCCAGGTCCTGCCGCTCCTCACATCGCGCAATTCGACGCCGGTGACCTGACCTTTCTCGACGTCGAACACCTGGTCGACAACCGCGCTGGTGATCCACTGGATCTTGGGATTCTGCTGTGCGCGATCGAGCATGATTCGCGACGCGCGGAACTGGTCGCGCCGGTGGACGATGGCGACTTCCTGGCCGAAGCGGGTGAGGAAGATGGCTTCTTCCATCGCCGAATCGCCGCCGCCGATCACCATGATCTTCTTCCCGCGGAAAAAGAAGCCGTCGCAAGTGGCGCACGAACTGACGCCGTGCCCGATGAGTTTGCGCTCGGAATCCAGGCCCAGCCAGCGCGCCGAGGCTCCCGAGGCGACGATCAGCGTGCTGGTCTCCACCCACTCGCCCTCGATGTTGAGCCGGAACGGGCGCTTCGAGAGGTCCGCCTCGATCACCGAGCCATGGACGTATTCGGCGCCGAAGCGCTGCGCCTGCTGCTTCATACTCTCGACCAGCGCAGGGCCTTCGATGCCTTCGGGAAACCCGGGGAAATTCTCGACCAGCGTGGTGATCGACAGTTGGCCGCCGGGCTCGCGGCCCGAAACGACCAGCGGCTTCAGGTTGGCTCGGCCAGTGTAGATGGCGGCGGTGTTGCCGGCGCAGCCGGATCCGACGATGACGACGTTGCGCATAGGGGCCCTTCGAACTTCTATGCTAGCAGCCTGTGGTGAAAGCCGGCGGCAGGCGAAACCGCCTGCCCCACACTGGCCCAAGTCGCCGATTCCCCTTGGGGCGCAGCGAGCCCTTCACGAGTACGCGAGGCGGTTGGCGCGGCTGCGCGGCCTATCTCGTGGCGCCTCCGTTCCTGCGTAGTCAAAATGGCGTGTGCGTTGTCTTAGGAGCAGGAGGCAGGACTGATTATATGCGTGCCGTTTTCACTTCTTCGCTGCGCGTCGCCGCACTTTTGTCGAGCTTGTTCGGAAGCCTTGTGGCAGCGCCTAAGCTGCGGCTCAGCACCAGCACTATCGGACCGTACTCGATCGCGGTTGGCGCGAATGGCGCGGTACAGACACTTGAGGCCTGGAACGCGGGCGACGGCGCGTTGTCGCTCCAGGTTTCCTCGTCGGCGCCGTGGGCCGTGGCCACAGCCGGCGCAGCGCGGCCGTGCAGCAGCCGCGCGGGCACATGTTTGCCGATCCAGGTTGCGTTCCAGACCGCGTCGCTGGCTCGCGGCACGTATACCGGCACGGTCACGGTCGGCGATCCAAACGCCATCGACGCTCCGCAAACGATCACGGCCACGGCGCAGATTGGCGGCGGCGTGCCGGACCGGATCGAGATGTACGTCGCGCCCAGCGGCTCGGCGGCGGCCGAGATGACCACCAATCAGTTCGTGTCCATGTCGGTGACGACTCTGGACGGGCAGCCGTGGCTGGCGGTGGCCAGCGAGGGCGGGGGCAGCTTCAAGTTCGGTGTGACCTACACGGTGAACGCGGCGCAGCAGAGCGGGATGGTAGCCGGCGACTACCGCGGAACAATCGCCGTCGGCAATTCGGATTTTGCGCCGGACAACAAGACTGTGGACGTCCGGCTGCACGTGACCACGCAGCCGATCGCTCAGGCATCATCGCCCAGCCTCGCTTTCCGCATCGCGCAAAACACCCCGCGGCAAACACAGAGCGTGGTCATCGCGAATCGCGGCTTGGGCGCGCTGGAGGTGTCCAGCGTGAGGGTCTCTACGTCGTCGGGTGGGAACTGGCTTTCCGCGGGAAATCCCGGAGCGGGCATTTCTGTCTCAGCCGATCCGGTGGGCATGGCCCCGGGCGTATACGAGGGTTCGATCGAGGTTGCTACAAACGCTGTGAGCGGCGCGCTGACCGTTCCGGTGCGGTTGGAGGTTGTCTCGCAATCGCCGCCGCTGGCTTCCTATCGAGGCACGGTGAATGCCGCCACGTTCTTGCCGGACGACCCGGTCGCCCAGGGCGACATCATGGCGCTGTTCGGGGAGCAACTCGCCTACGACGGCCCGCAGCCCGCCACAACCATTCCACTCGAAACCAAGCTGGGCAACACGCGCGTTCTGGTGAACGGGCAAGCCGCGCCGCTCTACTACAGCTCGTACGGGCAGATCAATTTCCAGATGCCGTTCGAGACGCCCGTGGGCGAGGCGCTGGTGCGGGTGGAGCGCGACGGTCAGGCAGGCAACGCGATTTCCGTGCAGGTCGCCAGCCGCGGGCCACGCATCCTCCAGTTCGGCGAGTACGGCGTCATCCAGAACTACAGCCGGGGGAACAGGCTGCCCATGCCGCCCACGCCGGATGTGCCCTCCGAACGCGCCAGGCCGGGCGACATCCTGGTGATCTACGCTTTTGGGTTGGGCGCCACCTCGCCAGCGGTTCCAAGCGGCGCCGGCGCACCGGCTGCCGAACCACTCGCGCGGATCGCCACGCCGGTGAGTGTGCATTTCGGCGCGCGCACCATCTTCAGCGACGGGATTCCGGTGGTCCCCGACTACGCCGGCCTGGCGCCGACCCTGGTGGGCGTATATCAACTCAACGTGAGAATCCCGGACGATGCGCCGAGAGGCGATCGCGTTCCGCTGTGGATGCGAACCGGCGAGGGCTCCGAACTCAGCAACACCGTGCTGATCGCCATTGAATGAGGGCGCGGGAGACGAAGCGGCGTCCGGGCCGGTCAGCCCTGGTCGCCGAGCAGCCTTGCGAGCACATCGGCGGCACTATAAGAAGGGGTCCGGTTGGGCAGGAAACCGGGCAGGTCTCCCAGGTCGGCCAGATCGGCCAGGGCGTCGCCACAAGTGACCAGCCCTGTTTCGACATAGTCGTCCGGTTGAATCTGGGATAGGCCGATGTTGGCCAGCAGCGCGTTACAGAGGCACTTGCGTCCGGTCGTTTTCGCGACGAGCCCACCCTTGGCGAGGTAGGTGGCCACGGGTTCGGCGGCACACCGGTAACCGATCCCGCCGGAGGCTAACCGGTAGGCTTCCCGCAGGTAGCCAAGATCGCAAATGCGCGGCCGGAGTGCGTAGACCGACGCCTCGGCCACCGTGCCCTCCAGGGAGACGGTCTTGAACGGGAATCCGGTGGGCGAAGCCAGGGGATCGGTGAAGACCCGCGCCTCTCCGGTAACCAGGCTCTCCAGGATGGCGCGCTTGTAGTCCTCCCGAAGTCCGGACTCCTCGCAGAGCGCGAATACCGTACCCACCTGAATCCCCGCCGCCCCAGCCGCCAGGGCCTCGCGCAACCGCTCCGGCGTCCCGTACCCGCCGGCCAGCCAGAACGGCACGCCTAATTCCTTGAGCTTCTCGAGATCGACTTCGTCGCGCTCGCCATAGACCGGCTCGCCCGTTTCGCTCAACGGACCCTTCCCGCGTGGCGGCGCGTTGTGGCCGCCGGCGGTGGGACCCTCGACGACGAAGCCATCCACCCGGCCGTTGGCTCTCTTCAACATGGTGGTGGCCAGGGTGTTGGATGCGATGATGGGGAGAAAGTCGGGCCGCATCAGGGGCGGCAGGTCGACCTCCATGAAGTCGCGCGGGGCGAAAGCGACCACGGTCTCCTCGGCCGCTTCCGCTCCGGCCACCCGCACCGAGTAGGTGGCCGGCTGGTGTTGCGCCAGACAGTCCAATACTCCGGGGATGCGCAGAGGGATGCCGGCTCCCATTAGGACATAGCCGGCGCCAGCCAGCAATGCCCCGTAGAGCGACGAGAGGTGAGGAATCTGGACCTTCTCCAGGTAGTTCACTCCCACCGGGTTGTCGTGGCCCTCGCGCGCCAGGGCGACCTCGACGAAATTACCCACGATGCACAGCTCGCGGCGCTCGGCCGGACCGTCGCAGTTGTGCATGGGGAGCGGCTTGTAGGGCGCGTCGGGAGCCTTGCCGCCGGGAATGAAGTACTTGTTCCAGATCCGCTCGGCCATTTTCCGGAAAGGGAAGCTCTGCAGGCCGCGGAGCATATGGCCGCCGGGGTCGCCATCCTGCAGGCGACGGACGAATACCAGATCCAGGGCCGTTCCGGAAACGACGCCCAACTGGCCCAGCCGGGCCACCGCCCGGGCCAGCCTCCAGTTGGAGACGCCGACGCCCATGCCGCCCTGAATAATCTTTGGACGAATTCTCATGCCGGGTCTTATTCTCTCACGGTACTACCCATGAGCGAGCGGGGGTGTTCCAGGCCGCCGGCTCCGAATTCAGTTGTACAGCGCCGGCGCTCCTGGCGGACGAGTCTTCCAGCGGCGGTGAATCCACAGCCATTGATCCGGATACTCCCGCACGGCCCGCTCTACGGCCGACTGAACGCGCTGGGTATCTTCGGCCACGTCGCCGGTCAGATCCAGCGGCGGGTAGAACTTCAGCCGGTAGCGCCGTTCGGCTTCGATCCAGACGGCAAAGCCGGGGATCACGGTGGCGCCCGTGTGCCTGGCCAGCTTGGCGAAGGTGGTGCCGCAGCAGGCCGGCACCCCGAAGAAATCGACGAAAACGCTCTGTTCGAGGCGGGAGTTCTGATCCACGAAGATCCCCACCGTGCCATTGCCTTTGAGGGCCTCCAGCATGGATCGTGCGAACTCCTTCTTGCCGATCATGCGGTTGCCGGCCAGTTCCCGGCGATCCTGGACCAGGCGGTCGATCAACGGATTGTCGAGCGGCCGGACTACCGCGCTCATGGTTTCTCCGCAAAGCAGCGCATGGCCGACCCCGCTGAGCTCCCAGTTACCCAGGTGCCCACTGGCGACCAAGACCCCGCGCCCGCGTCGCTGGGCCTCCTTAAAGTGCTCGAAGCCGTCGTAGTCGATCCACTCCCGAACGTTGCTGCGAGTGATGGAAGGCAGGCGGGAGGCGCCGACCAGCAAACGCGCTACCGAGCGGAAGACCCCATCGGCGATGCGGCTCCGCTCCTCCGCATCCATCTCGGGGAATGCCAGTTCGAGGTTGCGCAGCGCGGTGCGCCGCAGCCGTGGCGCCAGCCGGTCGAGCAAGCCGGCGTAGCCGCGGCCCAGACTCTCCGCCATCCAGCGCGGAGTAAAGCGGAGCGTAGCCACGACGGAAGCCACGGCCAGGTACTCGACCCAATTCCGAAAGGCGGTACGGCGGCGCGCGGACATGAGGTTCTATTCTATCCTGGCGGGCGGAGGCGGGGGCTGGGCGAGGCGCTCAGCCGGCCCGCAGGGCTTGGTCGAGATCCGAGGCGAAAGCGTGCAGCGCTTCCACCTGGGCGGCGTTAGCGGGCAACTCGACTCCCTTGCGCACGAAGAACGGCTGGCCTTCGCGCCAGACCAGTACGGCGAACCCGCCCTCGGTCAGGAGTCCGGCGCTGCCGACGCTACCAAAGCCCTCCCGCGTCCTCGGCACCAACGCGGCGAATCCGGCGCGCTCGAACACGTAGTGGGTGGAGATTCCGGGAAGGGGGAGGAGTTGAAACCCGGCAGCGGCCAGGCGTTCGAACTGACGCTGAAGCATCTACATCTTGTAGCGGCCCAGATCCTCGTCGTTGAGGCCTTCCAGCCAGCGGCGCAGTTCCTCGTTGTTGACCTTCTCGGAGACCGAGGAGGCCATTTTCGAGGACTTCAGCACCGACTCCTCGACGTAGATGGGGCAGTCCAGCCGGAGCGCCAGGGCCAGGGCGTCGCTCGGCCGCGAATCCACGCTGATGATTTCGCCACCGCGTTCCAGCCAGATCACGGCGTAGAAGGTGTCGTCCTTGAGCTCGCTCACGACTACCTTCTTCATGCCCGTGTTGAGGCCCAGCAACAGGCTCTTGATCAGGTCGTGGGTCATGGGCCGCGGCGTCGAGACTCGTTCGATTTCCAGGGCGATGGCGTTGGCTTCGTAGGGCCCCACCCAGATCGGCAGGATGGCGTTGCCGTTCACATCCTTCAGGATGACGATGGGCATGTTGGTGACCGGATCCATCATCAAGCCGCGGATCTTCATCTCGACTTCCATAGCGTCTCCCTCAGTTCCACTATACGCTTTCCCGAGAGCGCCCATCCGCCGCTGGGACCGCTCCCGCACGGGACTGTGAAAAAATCGCCGGGCAAGCTGTTAGTGCTCCGCGTGGGACATGCTTCAGCTTGTCCTCTTCGGCGCCACGAGACGATTTTTTCACAGTCCCGTCAGCGGTTTTTCACTATACGCTTTCCCCCGCCAGGGAATTGGGGCCGGCGCGCGTCACACGGACCGGGAGGTATTCTCCCAGGAGCGAGTGGCCGTTGCCGCTGGCGTGAGTGAAGTTCAGAATCCGGTTCTGGGTGGTGCGCCCGATCCATTGGCCGGTAGCCTGGTTGTAGCCCTCGACGAGCACCTCCTCGACCCTGCCCACCAGTTCCGAATGGCGCCGGATCTGGATGGCCCGTTGCTGCTCCTGCACGATGGTCAGCCGCCTGCCCTTCTCCTCTTCCGCCACCTGGCCGTCCAGGCCCAGCGCCGCGGTGTTCGGGCGCGGCGAATACTTGAAGCTGAAAATCGAATCGTACTGGACGCGGTCGAGCAGCGAGAGCGTCTCCTCGAAGTCCGCCTCGGTCTCGCCCGGGAAACCGACGATGAGGTCGGTGGAAATCGCGATGTCGCGCCGCGCGGCCTTGATCCACCCGATCCGCTCGAGGTACTCGTCGCGGCTGTACTGGCGCTGCATGCGCTCGAGCACGCGGCTCGACCCGGACTGCACCGGCAGGTGAATCTGGTTGGCCAGAACGGGGTTGGCATCGATCGATTCCACGATCTGGCGGACGAAATCGCGCGGATGCGAAGTGGTGAAACGCACGCGGCGCAGGCCCGGAATCTCCCCCACGCGAGCCAGCAGCGCGGCGAAGTCCCAGCCGGCCGGGGACGGATCGCGGTAGCTGTTGACATTCTGTCCCAGCAACTGGATTTCGGTGTAGCCGGTTTCAGCCAGGCGCCGCGCCTCGTCCATCACGCTCTGGCTGGTCCGGCCTCGCTCGCGCCCGCGAGTGAACGGCACCACGCAGTATGCGCACGATTTGTCGCAGCCTTCCATGATGGTTACGTAGGCTCGGTGCGGATTGTCGCGGCGGGTGAAGGGAGTCTCGAAGGTCTCGCCGGTATCCAGGTCCAGGCCGGTAACGCGCCGTTCGCCCGCTTCGAGTTGCACCAGCATCGCGGGCAGCCGCGTGTAACTCGCCGACCCGCAGACCAGGCTCACGTGCGGGGCCTTATCGAAGATTCTCGCGCCTTCCTGTTGCGCGACGCAGCCCAGCACGGCGAACACTTTGCCTTTGCCCGCCTCGCGTTTGAACTGCTGCAGCCGGCTGAACACCTTCTGCTCGGCCTTATCGCGGATGCTGCAAGTGTTGTAGAGCACCAGGTCGGCCTGCTCGGGCTCCTCGACTTGAGTGTACCCTTGAGCCAGTAATGTGCCCGCCACCTTCTCGGAGTCGTGCACATTCATCTGGCAGCCAAAGGTCTCGATGTAGAAGGTCTTCATGGGTTACGGGCCGGCAGCCGGGTTGCCTTTCATTATAGACCGGGCGCGTTTCAGACCTCGGAGTCCTGGAGCGCGCCTTACTTTGGTTTCCAGGCGAAGTCCCAGGTCTGTATGTTGCCCTTGCCCGGGGTGAACTCGACCACCGCGTATTCGCCGGGCTCGAGCGGGGCGGTCGGCCAGATCTTGTACAGCCCGTCGTCGACTTGCTTGCGGAAGATCTCTACCTCGTCCTGCTCCTCAATCATTTCTTTGCTCACCGGAATGATGGTCCAAGTCTGAACTACGCGCGCGCCCTTCCGGGTTGCCTTCAGACGGACAATCCCGAAATGCTCCTCGGTCGACAGGCGGAAGTAGAATTCCGGCCGGTTGCCTGGCACGAGCGTGGCCGAATGCTCGCCGTCGAGTTCGACGGTGACCTTTCCGGAAACCACCGGTAGGGGGGAGAGAACCTTCAGGATCGAGCGGCCTTTGTTGGTTACGGATTTGGACTCGGCCACCTTGACGGTCTTGATCTCCTTGCCGTCCAACAGGTAGGCGCCGGGTTCCTGCGGCACGCGGTCGCGCTCGTCGCGCTGCTCCCGCTCGAACTTGTCTTCCGCCGCGATCTCGGCGGCTTCTTTACGAAGGTCCGCGTCACGAGCCTGCCGCTCGGCCTCGGTGCGCTTGAGGTCCACCAG
>Ga0182017_10000712_pt1 | contig 26118 bp, 27 predicted proteins | sample 712E3DmetaG_FD_120492 | JGI IMG/M metagenome (GOLD analysis project Ga0182017, IMG submission 120492) | Permafrost microbial communities from Stordalen Mire, Sweden - 712E3D metaG | ecosystem: Environmental > Terrestrial > Soil > Wetlands > Permafrost | place: Sweden: Stordalen | collected... | reverse complement strand
CGACTCGTCTATCTCAGGCCACATGCCCGTCAATAGAACAAGAGCCCGGGCTCAGCGCAAGTTAAGATCGCGTTAATTATTCACGAGCGTAGCGTAAAGCGAAATCCCGGACGCTACTGCCCTACCGGTCGCGGCTCGGATTCGCGAGCGGTTCGGATTGCGACGCGGGTCGGATTGGGGCGGCGGGCGGGGCAGAGCGTGTGCGGCGGGTGCGCTCCCTCCCGGTCGCGGCTCGGATTCGCGAGCGGGCCGGATTGGGGCGGCGGGCGGGGCGGAGCGTATGCGGCGGGTGCGCTCCCTGCCGGTCGCGGCTCGGATCGTGGGCGGGGTTCGGACGGCGGGCGCGGGAGGGTACAATCGCGGGTGATGAAGACGCGCGGCGACCGTGGCGCCGCGTTCCAGCATCGTGCCGCCACGTTCCAGCGGCGAGGAGCGAGCCGGATGCGCAGCATTGTGCACGATACGACGGTGGTTACGCCGGCCGGCCGGGAAGTGCGCACGCTGGCGAGGCACAGCCTGGTTTTCGAGGACGGGCGCGTGACGGCGCTGGCGCCGGCGGCGGAGTTGCAGGACCGCGTCGCGCGCGGCGAATTCGACACGGTCATCCCGGGGGCCGCGTGCATCACCACCGCCGGGCTGGTCAACACGCATCACCACCTGTACCAGAGTCTGACGCGGTGTCTGCGGGATGTGCAGGATGAGCGCCTGTTCGGCTGGCTGCTGAAGCTGTACGAACGCTGGCGGCATCTGGATTACCGCGCCGTCAACCTGGCCGCGAAAGTGAGCATCGCCGAGCTGCTGCTGCACGGGGCCACGACGACGAGCGATCATTTCTACATGCTTCCGCCGCACACGGACGTGCGGATGGAGGCGGTGCTCGACGCGGCCGCCGCGCTGGGCATCCGCCTGCACCTGTGCCGGGGCAGCATGAGCCTCGGGCAGAGCGGGGGCGGGCTGCCGCCGGACGATTGCGTGGAGCGGGACGCGGACATCCTCGCGGACTGCGTGCGAGTGCTCGACGCGTACCACGACCCGCGGCCGTACGCGTTACGCCGGATCGACCTGGCGCCCTGCTCGCCGTTCGCCGTCTCGCGCGAGTTGCTGCGGGATACGCGGCAGTTGGCGCGGGAGCGCGGCGTGTTGCTGCACACGCACGTGGCGGAAACGCGCGAGGAAGAGGCGTTCTGCGTCGAGAAATTCGGGCGGCGGCCGGTGCAGTTCCTGGCCGAGCTCGACTGGCTCGGCGCGGATGTGTACCTGGCGCACTGCGTGTATGCCAACGACGAGGAGATCGGGCTGCTGGCGCGCACGCGGACCGGCGTCAGCCTGTGCCCGATGTCGAACATGCGGCTGGGCAGCGGACTGTCGCCGATCGGGCGGATGCTGGCGGCGGGCGTGCGCGCGGGGCTTGGGGTGGACGGGTCGAGCAGCAACGACGGCGGCAACGTGCTGGCCGAGGCGCGGCAGGCGCTGCTGGTCGCTCGGGCAACTACGGCGTGCGAGAATAGCGGCGCCCCCCTGCTGCCGGTGGCGGAAGCGTTCAAGCTGGCCACGAGCGGCGGGGCGGCCTGCCTCAATCGGCCGGAGCTGGGGCATCTGAACGTCGGCGCGGCGGCGGATTTCGCGATGTTCCGCCGGGACGACGTCGCGCTGGCCGGTGCGGCGGCGCAGGACCCGCTGGCGGCGCTCGTATTGTGCGATCCGCCACGGGCCGAGCGGGTGTTCGTCGCGGGGCGGGAGGTGGTGCGCGACGGGCGCGTTGTGGCGCTGGACGAGACGGCGCTGGGGGCGGAATTCAACGACCTGGTCGCAGCTCGGTTTCGGTAGCGCGAGGCGCACCGGCGAACGAGGGCCGCGCGGGTGACATCCGGCCGGCGCTACAACGCGCGGACGATGAGCGTGTCGTTCTGGCCGCCGAAGCCGAAGCTGTTGCTGAGGCAGGTGCGGACGGCGGCTTTGCGCGACTTGTTGGGGACGTAGTCGAGATCGCAGTTGGGGTCGGGCTCGTTGTAGTTCGTCGTGGGCGGGACGATCCCATCGCGGATTGCCAGCACACACGTGATTAACTCGACGGCGCCGGCGCCGGCGATCAGGTGCCCGAACATGCTCTTGACGCTGCTGATCGGGACCTTGCGGGCGTAGTCGCCGAAGACGGTCTTGATCGCGAGCGTCTCGATCTTGTCATTCTCCTCGGTGCCGGTGCCGTGGGCGGAGATGTAGTCGATCTCCTGCGGCTGGACGCGGGCGTCGGCGAGGGCCCCGCGCATCGCGGCGGCCCCCCCCCGGCCGTCCTCGTGCATGTCGGTCACGCGGAACGCGTCCGCCGTCGATCCGTAGCCGATGATCTCCGCGAGGATGCGGGCGCCGCGGCGTTTCGCGGATTCGAGCTCTTCGAGGATGAGGATGCCGGCGCCTTCGCCGAGGACGAAGCCGTCGCGCGTGCGGTCGAAGGGGCGGGACGCGGTCGCGCACGTGTCGTTACGGGTCGAAAGGGCCGTCAGGCGGTTAAAGCCGGTGACGCCGAGCGGGTGGATCATGCTGTGGGCGCCGCCGGAGATCATGACATCGGCGTCGCCGCGGCGGATGAGGCTGGCAGCCTCGCCGAGGGCCTGGGTGCTGGCGGCACAGGCGGTGAGCGTGTTGACATTCGGGCCCTGGGCGTTGAAGCGACAGGCAATGTGGCCGGCGGCGCAGTTCGGGTCCTGCTCGAATTCCTTGACGGCGGTGAGACGCTCGGCGGCGACCTGCGCCCAGCGAACCGAATCAAGCTCGTGTTTCTCGGGGTCCCAGCCGGCGATGGCCGCGGCGACGAAATTGTCGAAGTCGATCGGGCCTTCGCCGCCGCCGAGGTAGACGCCGACCATTTCCGGATTGTGGGTTGGGGCGCCGTTGAGGCCGGCGTCACGCCAGGCCATCTCGGCGGCCGCGAGCGCGAAGCCGGCGTTGCGGCTGCACAGCTTGTGGGGCTCATAATGGGGGCCGAGGAAGCGCTGGAGATCGAAGCCCTTGACCTCGGCGGCGAACTGGGTCGGGAAAGTGCGGGCGTCGAAGATGGTGGTCGGGGCGATGCCGCTTTCGCCGGCCAACAGGCGCTTCCACACGCCCTCGAGATCGTGGCCGAGGGGGGTGACCCAACCCATGCCGGTGATGACGACGCGACGGTTCATCATAAAGCTCTCAGTCGGTCCGCAGAGCGGACGCTACTCTTTGAAGCGCTTGAGCACGAGGGCGGCGTTCTGGCCGCCGCCGAGGGCGTAGGCGGTCGAGACGGCGTAGCCCACACGGATGTCCACTGGGCCGTCCGCGATCACTTTCAGGCCGCAGGCGGGGTCCATCGGCGTGCTGTTGAACGCCGGGGGGACCGTGCCGTAATGCACGGCCAGCACGGCCGCGATGAAGTCGATGGCGCCGCTGCCGGCGCCGTTGTTGCCGATCCCGGCCTTCACATTCATCACCGGGACGGCCGCCGCCCGGTCGCCCAGTACGCCGCGGATCGCCGCCGCTTCGGAGCGGTCGTGCTCGACCAGTCCGCAGGCGAACGACGCCACCAGGTCCACCTGGGGCGGCGCGATGCCGGCGTCTTTCAGCGCCTTGCGCATGGCGACCGCGCAACCCCGACCCTCGGGGTGTGGCGCGCTCGGCTGGGCCGGCGCGTACGCGTCGTGCCCGGCGCCGAACCCGACGAGCTCAGCGTAAATCCGCGCGCCGCGCTTCTGGGCGTGCTCCAGGGCCTCGAGAATCACCAGGCCGCCGCCTTCGGAAACCACGGTGCCGTCGCGGTCGGCGGCGAAGGGACGGCAAGCCTGCTCCGGCGCGTCGTTGCGCCGGCTGAGGCGCCGGCCCAGGCCCTGCCGCAACAGGGCCATCGGATTGGCCTTGCTTTCCGCGCCGCCGCAGATGCACACGTCGGCCGCGCCGCGGGTGATGGTGCGAAACGCCTCGCCGATCGCGAGGTGGCTGCTGGCCTCGCCGCAAGTGATCGTGTTGCTCGGGCCCTCGGCGTCGTGGACGATCGTGACGTGGCAGGCGAGCATGTTGGGGAGGAACTTGAGCAGCCAGAGCGGCGTGAGGTTGTTCATGCCCTCGGTCCCCCACCGCGCAAAGCTGAACCGGCCGTCCGTGCTGGCGCTGTGCAGCCCCTCGGCCAACTCGGGCAGGTCGGCGCAGATCAGGCCCGCGCCGATGTTCGCCCCGAAGCGCGTGACGTCGAGATTCGGCGCGCCCTGTGCTTCGCCCCGGTCAATCAGGCACTTCGTCTGCAGCTTCGCGTCGGTGATGACCTGGTGGGCGGCGGCGACGGCCAGGACGATGTCGTGGGCCATGATCTTGGCGGCCTTGCGGTAGCTCTTGGGCACGTAGTCGCCGACGCTGAGGCCGTCGATCTCGCCGCCGATCTGCGACTGGAACTGACTGGGATCAAAGGCCCGCACGCGACGGATGCCCGAGCGCTTCTCGAGCAGGGCGCTCCAGAACGCGCTCGCGCCGATGCCGATCGGGGTGACGGGTCCGACGCCAGTGATGACCACGCGGCGGCCGGGGAGCACGGGCGTCGCGCCGGTAGCGGTGTTCACAGCGTGATCCTCTCCGTGTCGCGTTGGGTGTAGGTCTTGAGCAGGGCCATGAACTCCTCGGTGAACACGAAGTTCTCCTCGGGGAATTCCAGCCCGCTGATGTTCTGGTCAATGTGCGAAAAGACGAGATCGACCTCGCCGACGAGCCGGTCTGCGCAGCGAATCTCGCCGTGCGTGGTCGCGGCGGCATCCGTAAGGTGCTCGATACGGGCGTCGTAACGGACCTGGTCGCCGGGGCGGATGACCTCGTGGAAGACGGCCTGCTTGATCTTGGCCAGGATGACCTTCTCGGTGAAGTTGCGGGCGTGGCCGACGAGAATGCCGGCGGTCTGGGCCATGCCCTCAATCATCAAGCTGGCGGGCATGACCGGGAACGCCGGGAAGTGGTCGTGGAGGTGGTCCTCGGCGAGCGTGACGTTCTTAACGGCCACGGCCCGCTCGCCCGGCAGGAACTCCTCAAACCGGTCGAACCAGATCCAGCGCACCGGCTACCTCATTATTTGGCCGCCGCCAGCTTGGCCTCGACGAAGTTCACGATCGTGCCGACGGTGAAGACGTCGAGAATCTTGTCGATGTCGGGGTCTTGCGCAAACTTCGTGAAGTCGGCGTGCCTCACGCGCTCCTTGAGGGCCGCGAGGCCGGCGGGGTTGAGCTTGCGGTTGCTGACGTAGTCGGGGTTGCTGAGGATGTCGCGCGGGGTCAGCTCCTCCTGGGAGATTTTGATGTTAAACGTCTTCTCCAGGCGGAAGACGATGTCGAGGATGTCGATCGACTCGGCCTGGAGGTCGCCGGTGAGGGTCGCGTCCTCGCGGACCTCATCTTCCTCGACGCTGAGGGCGTCAACGAGCGCCTGCTGAACCTTCTTGAAGATCTCTTGCCGGGACGGTGCAGCCATGAACGGCTCCTTCCACTCGATAGCGCCTACTTGTCCAGCGAGATACCCGCCGCGTGACCGGCCGGGCAGCCCTTCCAAAGCAAACCAAACAACTCGCGCTGTCGGGCGCGCAGCTTCGCGTCCGTCTCGGCCCAGTCCGCCCCGCGGGCGGCCAGGCTCAAATGCCGGAGCGTTAAACGGCCCTTTACAATCTCGCGCCCATCCAGGTGCCCGCGGGCCGCGAAGGTGCTCTGCGGCTCGGTGAGGTCCTGGCAGACGGCCTCGACGGTCAAGACCTGCCCGGGCGCTACGAAGCTCTTATAGGTAACGTTGCGCGCCTCTTTGAGCAACACCAGGCTGGGGCCAAAATCCAGCTTCTCGCGGACGAGCCAGGCGGCGGCCTGGACCAGCGCCTCGAGCATCAGCACGCCCGGGAGCACCGGGAAACGCGGAAAATGGTCCGCCAAGTACTCCTCGGCCAGCGACAGGGCCTTTTGGGCGACAATCCGCCGCCCAGACTCCAGTTCTACGATGCGGTCGATCAGTACAAACTTCACACGTCGGCCCCTGCTCTCTCTGGACAGAAGACACACCCAGCGGCGACACGTTGGGCACCCTCGCCGCGTGCAAGTTGAGCGAGATTCTAGCGGCCGGGGCTCCGGACCGCCAGCCCGCCGGGGCAGACGTGGCGGCGAAGCCGGCGGTTGCCCCCCCCTTCCAGCGTGGCTAGCATGACCCGTGGGAACGATGAGGGTGGCTGGAGGAACAGGCGGGCAAGATAGAATCGCGGTGAACAGGTTGCGGCGTGCCGCACGGGCGAAACATACCGGCGCGCGCCGGCGAGACGTGGAACAAAAAGCTACGGGAGACGAGCGATGACGCGGGTGTGGCCGGCAGGCGGACGGAGCAAATGGGTGATTGGGGCGGCGTGCATGGGCCTGTGCCTGGCGCTGCCGCTGGTGGCCGAGGACAAGCAGGACGGCAAGCCGGAGGAACCCAAAGCAGTCGAACAACTGAAGCTGGTGAACCCCGGCTTCGAAGAGGGCGAGGACACAGTCAGCGGTTGGAAACGCGGCGCGCCGATCGACGGCGTGGAGTACCTGTGGGACCGCAACATCGGCCACGACAGCAAGTGCAGCGTGGCCATCCGCAAGACCGGCCAGAAATACTCTCCGGTCGCGGAATGGACGCAGACCGTCCCCCACTCCGGCAAGACGACGAAGCTGCGCCTGAGCGCGTTCGTCCGGGCGGAAAAAATGCAGAAGGCGCTGCTCGACGTTACCTTCCTGCCCGCCAAAGGCGAGGCGACGCACCAATGGGCCGCTTACATCGGCGCGAAGAAGGAGGACGATCGGCCCGCGGACCACACCTGGAGGGAGTACTCCGGCGTCGTCGCCGTGCCAAAAGATACGAAAGAGCTGACCATCGGCCTGCAGGTGTACGGACCCGGCGCCGTCTGGTTTGACGATGTGAAGGCGGAGTACGTGCCGGACAGCACGCCGGCGAGCTACTACGACGAGAAGGGCAAACCGAAGCCCTGACGTCGGACGGGCGTCGCAGCGAGCCGGCCGAACCCCAAGCCCGTGGGTCGGGGCGTGCGGGCCGCGTCAGGGGGCCCCACGTTCGGCTTGGTCCCTTGGTTCGTCCGTTCGCGGGCGACCGGAATCCAGCGGCAGCCACGACCCGGCGCGGGGTTCCTACTCGAAGAAAAGCAGCCAGACGCCGACGGCGAAAATCAGCCCGCCGGCGACGCGGCGCAGAATGTCGGTGCCGCGGGTCCAGCCTTTCGAATCGGCGAGCTTCTGAACCAGGCCGATCGACGTGCCGGCGACCAGTACCAGGCCGCAGTGACCCAGGCTGTAGGCGACCAGCAGCATGATCCCGAAGGCCAGGCCGTAGAGCGGCGTGACCACGATCAAGGCGGCGAGCACGGGGCCGGCGCAGGGCATGGAGATGAGGCCAAACAGGAGGCCGAGCAGCAGGGCGCCGAGGAAGCCCTTCTGCTTCGGCTGTAATCCGGACGGCGCCGGGATACGCAGGCGCAGCACGCCCAACAGATGCAGCCCCATAAGCAGGCAGACAACCACGGCGACGTACTTCCACCAAGCCGTCGGCAACAGGGCGCTCGCCGACCAGACGCCGAACCAGATCAGCCCGAACATGAGCGTCAGACCGACGACGAAAGTCAGGGAGAGGAGAAATGACCGCCCGAGCGTGCGTTTCTCCTGCCCGGCGACGTAGCCGACCATTAGCGGGGCGGCGGCCAGGACGCAGGGGTTGGCGGCGGTCAACAGGCCGCCGACCAGGGCCGCCAGGGGGGCGAGCCAGAAGTTGGTCTGGACGACGTGCGCTAGGCTCTCGGCCCACTGCTCCAGCATCTACTTCACTCCGAACTCGGCGAACTTGGCGACGAAGTCGGCCTTGGGCAAGAAGCCCTCGTGGCGCCAGACTTCCTTGCCGTCGCGATCATAGAAAACCTGCGTGGGAATAACGCGAATCTTGTAGGGATCGCCGGCTCTCGGGTTCTTCCAAACGTCGATGAAGTCGACGGTGACGCGGCCGTCGTACTCCTTGCGGAGTTGCTCCAGGATCGGTGCCAGGTCTTTGCACGCCTTGCACTTGTCGGCGCCCAGGTCCACGATGCGCGGCAACTTCTTGGCCGGCGTGGGTACGCTAGCCGGCACCGTCGTCGGCTTGTCGTCCGCCTTGGCCGTCGTCGGCGGATCGGGGCAGAGTTCACCCTTTTGAGGTGTTGCCGCGACGGGGGCGGTGTCGCCTTCGGCGCCGTCGCGCGAGGCAGACCGGCTCATCTTGAACCACGCCACGCCGCCGACAACCGCCACGACCGCGATCAGGAGCAGGACGTTGGTCGTTTGACCTTTCATCTTCACACCTCCACGAGAGACCATCCAGACCGCCAACAATCCAGCGGCGGCCAGCATCGCGAAGAACATCATCGGGTCGTTCTTCGAGCACTCACACAACGTCGCGCCTCCGCACGCGGCACAGTCCAACGGGTCGGCACTCAACCGCCGGCGAGGAACACTGCGACCTCGGTCACGACGTACTGCTGGAATCCGTTTGGGTCCTCGACGAGCTCCCAGACCTTGGGCAGGAGCTTCCAGCGGGCCACCTGCGCCCCCTTCATCTCGACCAAGACGAGCGACTGTGACTGCAACTCGAAATCCAGCGCGAAGTGCTCGTTGCCAGGCTCCTCGATGTTGATTGCATGCCATTTGAGCCGGCCTTCGTGCAGCTCGCCGGCGTAGGCGCTTTCAATCGCCTCGCGGGATTGCTTCTCGATCGACAGGCACGTCGGGCAGCGGATCGTGCGGTGGAAATAGTAAGCGATGAATCTGTGCGCCGGCTCCGCGGGCTGGCTGGCTGCCGCGCGCTGACTGGCCGCAGCCGGCGGGTCCGCTTCAGTAGACCGCGCCGGCCCGGACGGCGCCGTCGGGCGGCTGGCGCCCGGCGGTCGCTCACAGCCGTACGCCGCCAGCAGGGCGAGCAGCGCGCCCGCGAGGATCAGGGGCCGATGAGTGAATCGGCGGCGGTTTCCTTCATAATGCATGTTGCACCCGCAGCACCACCGTGTTGTGGCCGGACGACGGCCGCTGGCTACTTCGCCAGCGCGCTGGTCAGCAACGTCGTGATCTCCGCCGCGCTGGCGACCTTGCCGACCAGCTTCACCTTGCCGTCGATCGCCAGGGCGGGCGTCATCATCACGCCGTACGACGCGATCTTGCTCAGCTCCTTCACATGGACCAGTTCGTACGGGATGCCGAGCTTGTCGGCCGCCGCCTTCGCATTGGCTTCCAGCTCGTTGCACTTCCGGCAGCCGGTACCCAGGATCTCAATCTTCATGCTCAAGCCCTCGGTTTCAGCGCGCGGCGATAGTCGCCTTGACCTTGTCGACCACCTTCTTCGCATCACTGATCATGTTCGGCTGGGCGGGCTTCTTCTCGATGCCCATGTCGGTCAGCACGACATGGACGTCGGCCCTCAAGCCGGTTTTTTCCAACGTCTTGCGCACGCAGTGGTCCTCGCAGCCGTCGAGCGCGACCCGTGTGCCGGCCTTGCGTGCTCGCTCCGTTTTCTGCTCGATACCGGCAGCAACCGCCGCGATGCAGAACAACTGCCCGTGGCCCTGCTCCATGAGCTGCACGCCGGCGCGGTTAGCCACTTGCCCGCTGTAGGCCGCACCCGCGCAGGTGAAAATCAGCGTTTCGCCGCTTCCGGCACAGCAACCCGTTGCCATTGTGAACCTCGCTTTCACATCGAGCCTGGACGAACCTCTACAAGAATCGCCCGGAAATCATGCCGGTGATGGTCGCCATCACGACGATCAGGCCACAGAACGCAGCCGTCTTCTTGACCCCCATAACCTTAATGAGCACAAGCATGCCCGGCAGCGACAAGGCCGGACCGGCCAAGAGCAGGGCCACCACCGGCCCCTTGGCCATGCCGTGCTCCATCAGCGCCTGCGTAATCGGCACCTCGGTCAGCGTGGCGAAGTAGAACAGAGCCCCGACCAGGGACGCGACGAAGTTGGCTCGCAGACTGTTGTCGCCGACGAGCTGCCCGATTTGCTTGTCGGGCAAGAGAGCCGAGATGAAGCCGACCACGAATACGCCGCCGAATAGCAGGGGAACGATCAGCTTCGCGAACCCCCACGTATTCGACATCCAGGCTTTGAATTCGGTCCGGTCCACCCAACCCCAAACCATCAGCGCGACCGCCACGAGCATCGCGCCGGCCAAGTACCAGCGGATGTGGAACACCTCCATGACCCAGCTCTTGGCCTCCTCAATGCCGTTGATCTCGCTTTTCGCGAGCGTCAGGCGCTCGCCGGCGCGGATCGACCCGACCGACTCCTGCACCTGGATCATGACCTCGTCGCGCATTTCCTGGAGCACGACGCCGCGGATGGCCGTGCCGTCGGTGCGCTTCACGATCGCGTCGCCCGGGTTGAACCAGTCGCTGAAGATCAGGAACCCGATCATGCACGCGAGGAGTAATCCGCTCTGCCAGCCACGACGGCGCGACGGTGGCGGGTCCGGCATCTGCAGCGCCACCTCGAGCTTCTGTTGTTCTTCGCGCCGGAACAGGACGGCCATGCCCAAACCGACCAGGAAGGAGAACCCGATCGCGCCGAGGGCGCGCCACAGGCCGATGTCCAGGCCCAGGACGCGGGCCGTTAGGAAGATCGCCAGGATGTTGATCGCCGGCCCGGAGTAAAGAAACGCCGACGCTGGGCCGAGACCCGCGCCCATTTTCCAAATGCCTGCGAACATGGGCAGAACACTGCACGAGCAGACCGCGAGCACCGTCCCCGAGACCGCTGCCACCGTATAGGCGATCGGCTGATTGGCCTTCGGCCCCAGGTAGCGCATCACCGAGGCTTGCGACAGGAACGTGATGATCCCGCCGGCGATGAACAGCGCCGGCAGCACGCACGCGAGCGTGTGGTTCCGCGCGTACCACTGAAGCAGCTTGAAGGCTTCCAGGATCGCGCTGGTGATCTTGGCGTCCGAGAGGGGTAGGAAGTACGCGACGAGAAAAATCGCGACAAACGCAGCCGCTATCTTCCACTGCTTCACGCGTCACCTCGCGAACGTAGACTCATGGCGAAACCGCCATGAATGGTCCCACAAAAAAAGAAACGGCGCCGGCATCAGCCGCCGAACGCCGCCTGCTGGGTCCTGAGGTTCTCTTTGAGCACGGTTTCGATGCAGCGCCAGAAGTCCGCCAGGCAGCACACCTTGATCCGATAGAACGTTAGCGGCCCCTCTTTGCGGTCCACCACGATGCCGGCCTGCTTGAGGATCGCCAAGTGCTTGGAAACCGTGGACTGGTCCGCGCCGACCAGCGCGGTCAGCTCACACACGCAATGCTCCCGCTTTTGCAGCGCGTCGAGCATCAGCAGCCGGCTGGGGTGGGCGAGCGCCTTGGCGATGCGGGCCCGGGCTTCGTAGCGTGGTCGGGATTTCGCGGCAGCGGCATTCATGGCGATATGGTAATTATGCCATAGGATGCCCGATTGTCAAGCACGGGGCGCGTTTTTCACCGCCGATCGGCCGTCACGGCGGCCAGCGGAGCACATTCTCATGGAAGGCCCCCCCCTACCCCCGCGCGACGACCTCCGCTTCCTTCCGAAGCATGAGCTCGAGGGCCGCGCGCGAGTCGTCGACCTGCCGGAGGGCGTCGGGCAGATCGGAGTTGAACATCATTGCCAGGCGGGCGAGCAGACCGAGGTGCAGGCGGTCATCCGGGGCGCACACGAGGACGAAGATGTCCGTGAGCTGCCCGTCGGGGGCGCCGAAGGGCACGCCCTGCGGCACGCGGGCCAGGCAAACCACCGGCTCGGCGGTGGCATACGCCAGGGGGCGCCGTGGGTGCGGAAACGCGAGGCCGCGCGGCAGTGCGGTCGGCCCCATCGCTTCGCGTTGTTCGAGGGCCGCGACGATCTCGGGCCCGTTGTAGACCAGGCCGGTACGCTCGGCCAGCCGCACAAGCTCCCGCAGGACCGAGGCGCGCGTGTAGGCTGGCAGATTCATCTCCACGGCTTCGGTGGCCAGGTACAGCTCGATCAGGCGGTTGTCGGCGCCCTCCCGCATGGCGCGCTCGAGGTTGCGGATGTGCTGCTCGTCGAGTGTGTGCATCTTCTGCTGGAGCCAGTCGAGCAGCGTGGCTCGATTGAAGCGCCACTCACCACCGATCAGTTGCCCCGGGAGCTTCCCCTTTTCCGCCCACTTACGGACGACGCGCGCATCGATGCCGATGTGCCGCGCGAGTTCCTCGAGTGTCATGTTGCGGTACATTCGGTGCCACCTGCACGACCATAGTCATCCTATCGGTTCGCCGCGCGGTTGGAAAAAGCCGTACGCGGCAGCCCTCGTAACCGCGAACGGTCCGGTTACAGGCGGCCGAGGCGGCGGAGAAAGGCCACCGATTCCGCAATGCGGTCGCGGACGAGCTGCTCGGTCTTCGTCTCGCCCTCGATCCCCTCGATCTCGATCGTGCAGGGCCCGGAGAACCCGGCCTGGTCGAGCAGCGCGAAGATCTCCTGAAACGGCACCACGCCACGGCCCAGGGCGGGGAAGTACCAGTTGCGATAGCCGCCGTCGGTGTCTTTAAGGTGCGTGGCGGCGACATATTTGACGATGCGGCGGAGCTCGGCCACGCAGTCGACGCCGTGGTTGTAGAAGTAGATGTTCGCGGTGTCGAAGTTTATGCGCACGTTGGGGTGATCGACACCCTGCATGGTCGCGAGCGCGACGGCGGCGTTGGTCACGAGATCGGGATGGGTCTCGAGGATGATGGTCACGCCGTGGGCCGCCGCTGCGTCGCCCGCGGCTCGGAGGCGGTCGTACGCGGTCTGGAGGAGCACGTTCTCCGCCTTCGCGGAGACGAACAGGAGCCGCGCACCGAGGGCGGCGAAAGCGGACATCTGCGCTTCGACTCGGGCCGCCACGTCCGGCCGGCGCAGGTCGCATTCGCCGTGCAGGCTGCTGGCCGACAGGCCGTACCGCGCGAGGACGGTACAGGTGGCCTCGACGGCGCGCGGTTGTGGCACGGGAATCTCGACGTAGCGGAGGCCGAGGCCGGCCAAGTGCTCGTACGCCCGTTCCTCGAACGGCGCATAGCTCGCCACGCGACATGCGATGATGCTCGTGCTCATAACGTGCCGGCCTGGAGCGGACCGGGTTTCCCGGCGGGGCGCCGCTAGTCGACGACTTTGCGCACCAGGAATATGACGCTGCCGGCGGTGATAGCGTTCGAGATGGCGGAGATCACCTGGAAACAGTTCGGGATTTGCAGGAGAATCGAGCCGCTCAGCGCCAGCCACGCAAACTTCTTCCACGGAATGCCGCGCATTGATTTCTTCCTATGCTCAACAGGGCTTGCGGCGCCCGACGCCGGGCACCGTTTCTTATGAGACGTGCACTATTGCGGCGCGGCGGAGCTTCGTCAACGGGCGGCGGCCGAATCGTGCTTGTAGCCCCGGCGGCGTTTTGCGATGATAGGAGAATTCGCCGCGCGGGCCGGCCGGGCGTCGCGCGGGCGGCCGCGAATGAGCCGACGGAGCGCACGATGAAGTACAGGACGTTGTGGGCGATTGGGTTGGGGGTCTGGCTATCGGTGCCGGTTTGCGGCGAGTCCGGCGACGCCCGGGCGGTACTCGACCAGGCGACCGCCGCCCAGCGGGCCGTGCAGGCGGTGCGCTACGAGGCGGTTGGGCAGGCCGAGGGCGTGCTGGCCCAGCAAATCGCCAGCGCGCGGGGCACGGTGACGATCGTGCAGGTCGAGGGGGCGGACTTCCCGAAGCTGCACATCGACGCGCAGGTCACACGGCCCAAGGAGAGTCAACCGGCGCGATTTGAGCTGGTCAGCGACGGCAAGACCGTGACGATGGTGGACCACGGCCAGAAGCGCTACGCCCGGGCCGACCTGCCTGCGGGGCAGTCCTTGCTGAGCAACGTCCAGAGCATCTTCCTGAGCGAATTCGCCGGGCCGCAAGCGCTGGAGCGCGATACCAACGGCAGTACGCTCAAATACGTGGGGAGCGAGCGGGTGACGAACCTCGAATGCGACGTGATCGCGGCCGCGCGGGGCAACGCGGGCTCGGAGACGCGCTGGTGGTTCGCCAAGAAGGACCATTTCCCCCGCCGCGTGCAGCGCGTGCTCGGCTCGCCCCTCGGCCCGACCACGCTAACGACTTCGCTCACCGCGCTGGATGCGAAACCCGACGTGAAAGACGATCTGTTTCGGCTGGAGAAGCCGGAGGGCTTCGCCGACATCAGCCAGACGCTGAACCCGCCCAAGTTCGGGCCGCCGGGCGGCGGCGGATTACTGGCGGTCGGGTCAGAGGCGCCCGACTGGACGCTGAAGACCGGCGACGACCGCGAGGTTTCGCTCAAGGGGCTGCGCGGCAAGATCGTGCTGCTGGACTTCTGGGCTACGTGGTGCGGACCGTGCCGGATGGCGATGCCGGATGTCGAGAAGACCTATCAGAAGTACAAGGACAAGCCGGTGGCGGTGTTCGGCGTCGATTGCTGGGAACGCGGCGCCGACCCGATCGCCTTCATGAAGAACAACAAATTCACCTACCCAATCCTGGTCAAAGGCGACCCGGTGGCAGCCGCGTACAAGGTGACCGGCATTCCGACGTTCTACCTGATCGGTGCGGACGGCAAGATCATGTTTGTGTACTCCGGCATGTCGCCGGAGGATGCGAAGAAGGTCGACCAGCTCATCGAAGAGGCGCTCAAGAAGTCGCCGGGCTAGGCGGTGCCGGGCGGCGCGGCGGTCGTGTGGTGCGATGGGGCTTGCGGGGGGCGGCTCAGGCCGTATACTAGAGCGTTCGTGGTTTTTCTACTCTGGGAAGCACTTTGAAACGAGGCAGGTCGAACATGAGGCTTGGCGTGCATGATTAGGGTCAAAGTTCGCGGCAACGAGTCGATCGAGCAGATGGTGCGGCGGTTCAAGAAGCTCTGCGAAAAAGAAGGGCTGACGCGTGACATCAAGCGCTGCGCGTATTACGAGAAGCCCTCGGAGCGCCGCCGTCGTCGCGTGCGCAAATCGCTCAAGCGCATCGCCAAAGAGCAGTTCTGGGTGTAAGCCCGGGCTGCGGCGCGAGCTTTGACCGTGTGCGGCCAAGCCCCGGCCGGACCGCCGGGGGCCAGCAGACTCACGCGGGAACCCAGGAACACGTAAGGCCACGGTCTGGCTGCGCTGCGCCAGGCCATGCCCCCCCCAGCCATGCCGCCGCGGGAATTCAAAGCCGGCGGCTTTTTGAACTCCCTTCACGGGCGGGACCCTTGTTTCCAGCGGGCTGATGAGTACAGTACGGCGTCTCTGGGCCTGACCGGCATGGCGCGCCGGGCAGGTATCGTGCACACGGCGTGAGGCGCCCGGGCGTTCTGCTCGGGTGGCCGTGGGCGGCGGATTCCGTCATGTGACTGCCGGCACCCTGGTTGGCGGCAGGCGGTCGAATCAGCAAGCGAACAGGCTTGGTTCAGAATGCGGAGAAGGTCGTGAAACAACGTCGTCGCCGAGGTGGACTCCTCAGAAACATCTTCCTGGTCGGGTTCATGTTCACGTGCCTGGGGCTGTACGTGTACGCGGGCGAGAACGGCCCGCCGCAGGGGCTGCTGGCGCAGCACGCGCCGGCGGCAAAGGCAGCGGAAGCGGGGACGGCGGCGGGGCATTTCCAGTATTTCGGGTTCCTGACGAGCTCGCATTACGCGGGCTATGAGCGCTGGCTGCTGTGGATCGTGCTCATCATCGCGTTCGGAGCCCTGGGGTACGCTCTCAGCCTGGTCGCGTACGTTTACAGAGCCGACACCGGCACCAAGCGCATGCAGGAGATTGCGGCGGCCGTGCGGGAGGGCGCGAATGCGTACCTGAAACGGCAGCTCAGTACCGTGGCGGTGCTCATCGTGATCCTGATCGGCCTGCTGTACGTGACCAAAGCGATCCAGGACGGCGGCGGCGGAAGCCCGAAGTGGGACAGCCCGTTCGCATTCGGGCGGGCGTGGGCGTTCGCGATGGGCGCGGTTTTCTCAGCGACCGTCGGGTTCGTCGGGATGCGGCTGGCGACCACGGGCAACTTGCGGGTCGCGGCGGCCGCCCCGGTCGGGTTTGGCAAGGCGCTCATGCTCGGATACCGCACGGGGACGATCACGGGGATGCTCACGGACGGCCTGGGCCTCCTGGGCGGGACGATCATCTTCATGACGTATGGCGAGCGGGCATACGAGGCCTTGCTCGGGTTCGGATTCGGCGGGACGCTGCTGGCGCTCTTCATGCGTGTGGGCGGCGGGATTTATACGAAGGCAGCCGACGTCGGGGCGGACCTGGTCGGCAAGGTCGAGAAGGACATTCCCGAAGATGACCCGCGCAACGCGGCCACGATCGCGGATAACGTCGGCGACAACGTCGGCGACTGCGCCGGTATGGCGGCCGACATTTTCGAGTCGTACGAGGTGACGATCGTCGCGGCGATGATCCTGGGGTGGGCGTCGTTCGGGCACAAGGGCGTGATCTTCCCCATCCTGGTCCGCGCGATCGGCGTGATCGGGTCGATCATCTCGACCTACAGCGTGCGGGCGGGCGACAAGGGCGACGTGGCCCGGGCCATGAAGTCAATCAACCGGGGCTTTCTCCTCGGGTCAGCCATCTCGATCCTCGGTTTCTTTGTGCTGGGTGCGTGCTACCTGCGGTTCGACGCGAGCATGGTGACGGCGGGGACGTTGTCGCAGACCGCCTGGGACAGCATCCGGAACCTGCCGTACTGGTGCAACTTCGGCGTGCAGGGGCTCGACATGCGGCCGGCGTGGACGTGCTTCGTGGGCATCCTGTTGTGCATCGCGCTGAACCGGACCACCGAGTACTTCACCGGCACCGAGTACAGCCCGGTGCGCGGCATTAAGCGCAATTGCACGACGGGCCACGCGACGACGATCATCGAGGGCATCGCGGTCGGCTATGAGTCCGCCGTGTGGACAGCGCTTATCCTGTGCCTCGCGATCTTCTTCTCCGTGACGGTCTACCAGGGCACGAATCCGATCTTCGTCGCGTTCGGCGTGGCGATGTGCGGCATCGGGATGCTGACGCTCACGGGCAACACGATCTCGATGGACGTGTTCGGCCCGGTCGCGGACAACGCCAACGGCATCGCCGAGATGGGCTTCGACCCGAAGGAGATGGGCGAGGCGAAGTACAAGGAGGCGCGGCAGATCCTGGCCGACCTCGATGCGGTCGGGAATACGACCAAGGCGGTCACGAAAGGCGTCGCGATCGGGTCGGCCGTCATCGCGGCGGTGTCGCTGTTCGCGTCCTTCATCACGGTCATCGGCTCCGGCGGACAGAGCGAGGAGAAGCCGCTGCCGGCGGAGCTGTTTAATCACGTCGCCGGCCTGCTGACCATGTCAAACCCGAAGCTGATCATCGGGATGCTGCTGGGCGGGGCCGTTCCGATGCTGTTTTCGGGCATGTTGATCCGGGCGGTGGGTCGGGCGGCGTACCTGATCGTGAATGAAGTCCGCATCCAGTTCCGCGACAAGGCGATCTGGGCGGGCACGAAGAAACCGGACTACGGCCGCGTCGTCGCGATCTGCACGGCCTCGGCCCAGCACGAGTTGATCGGGCCCGCGTTGCTCGGCGTGTTTACGCCGATCCTGATCGGGTTCTGGCTCGGGCCGGTGGGGTTGGCGGGCTTCCTGGGTGGGGCGATCGTGGTCGGCCAGCTCCTGGCGTCGTTCATGTGTAACTCCGGCGGGGCGTGGGACAACGCCAAGAAGATGGTCGAGGACGAGCCGCGCGATCCGGCCCGCAACACGGGCAAGGGCAGCGAGAAGCACAAGGCGTCCGTCACGGGCGACACGGTCGGCGACCCGCTGAAGGACACTTCGGGGCCGGCCATCAACCCGCTGCTGAAAGTCATGAACATGGTCGCGGTGCTCGGCGTGCCGCTGATGGTCGCGTACGACAAGAGCGTCGTGCAGGCGGTGATCGAAGGCGCCAAGAAGTTCAACTTCCCGCTGCCGGAGACGTTCAAGCTCAAGGGCATCGACGGGTTGTGGGTCGGCGCGATCATCCTGGCGCTGGTCCTGATCATCTGGGCGGTGTGGCAGTCGAAGCGGCAGTCGCCGGAGATGTCGCAGATGACGAAGGACGCCGAGGCGTAGGGCAGGGCCTCGCAAGAACCGCGCCCTATGCCGGGTCGGGCGGCGATCACGCTATGGCCAGCAGTACGACCCCACCCGTGGCGCGCCAATGGCTGGGAATCGTGGCGCTGGTCGCGTGCGCGACGCTCTGGAGCCTGAACGGGCCGCTGATCAAGGTCCTGAATCACGCCGGGGTCCCGGGCGTCACTATCGCCTGCTATCGGTCCCTCATCGGCGGGCTCATCTTCGCACCCCTGGCCCTGCGCCGCCTGGGCACGCTCCGCCGGGTCGCGGTCGCGTGGCCGATCGCGTCGGTGGCCACGTTCACGTTGATGACGATCACGTTCGTCGTCGCGACCACGATGACCGCGGCGGCCAACGCCATCATCCTCCAGTACACGTCGCCGATCTGGGTGTTTCTGCTCGCGCCGCTGTTGCTCAAGGAGCGGCCCGGACGCATCGAGGGGCTGGTGTTGCTGGTCGCGATGGCGGGCGTGGCCGTCATCTTCTCGGGGAATACCGACACGAGCGCGGCGGGCCTGCTGGTCGCCCTCCTCAGCGGCTTCGGTTACGGGTCGCTGACGGTCGTGCTGCGCGGCCTGCGGCCCGTGAGCCCGACCGTCGTCGCCAGCCTCAACGCGCTGGGCTCGGGCGTCATCCTGCTCGTCCCGGTCGCGCTCGCCCACAGCTTCGGATTAACGCGGTACACGTTCGGTTTGATGCTGCTCATGGGGCTCGTGCAGTTCACGTTTCCGTACCTGCTGTTCTCGTGGGGGCTCCAGTACGTCGAGGCGCACCGGGCGGCGTTGATCGTCCTGCTCGAAACGGTGCTGAACCCGCTGTGGACGTATCTGATCGTGGGCGAGGCCCCGCCCGTCGCGACGCTTTGGGGCGGTCCGTTGATTCTGCTGGGCGTCGCGGGGTGGTTGCTGCTGGTTTGGCGGCGGGAACGAGCCCGAGCGCGGCAGGCAGGGCGCGCCGCGAATCTGTGTTGACGCGCTCGGGCGGCACTGTAGAGTAGTCGAGCATGGGCGGACTCCGAGGTTGGGTGGCCCGTCTGGGAAATTCCGGTCCGTGACATTTCGATCCGCCAGGCGTGGCGGCTTGTGGCTGCCTCGCGTTGCGGATCACAGGCGGCACGATGTGCCGAGGGAGGTTGGATCATGGGCGCAACACATCGACTGGGCAGCGCGTGTTTCGTTGTCCTCGCAGTTGCAGCGGCCGCGCAGGTCGCATTAGCCAACTGCACGCCGGGGTGGCTTTCTGGGCCGGGATTGCAGTTTCCAGGTGTCGAGAACGGTCGGGTGTACGCCGCGACCACATGGGACCCCGACGGCCCCGGGCCAGCGCCGGAACAGTTGGTGGTTGGCGGCCAGTTCGGCGGTGGTGGCGACCCCAACGTGGCCAGGATCAGCATCGCGCGCTGGGACGGCGCGAGCTGGCAGGCGCTGGGGACGGGGATGGACTATATTGAGGCGCAGGTTCTGGCCCTGACGTCCTACAACGGCGAACTGATCGCGGGGGGGCGCTTCACCACCGCCGGCGGCGCGCCGTGCTACAACATTGCTCGGTGGGACGGCACGAGCTGGCAGGCGCTGGGGGTCGGGATGTGGGGGAGTAGCGCGGTTGACGCCCTGACGGTCTACAACGGCGAGCTAATCGCGGGCGGCTCGTTCGACACCGCCGGCGGCGTGACGTGCTACAACATTGCCCGGTGGGACGGTACGAGATGGCACGCGCTGGGGACGGAGGGGACGGGGATGAACTCCATGGTCTGGGCCCTGACGGTCTACAACGGCGAGCTGATCGCGGGCGGCTGGTTCACCACCGCCGGCGGCGTGAGCGCGAACTACATTGCCCGCTGGGACGGCACGAACTGGCAACTGCTGGGGACCGGGATGGCCGGAGGTTGGCCACCAGTCTACGTTTCCGCCCTGGGGGTCTACAACGGCGAGCTGATCGCGGGAGGCAGGTTCGAAACCGCCGGCGGCGTCAGCGCCAACAACATCGCCCGCTGGAACGGCACGATCTGGCAGCCGCTGGGGACGGGGATGGCCGGCGGCTCCAATTACCATGACGTTTGCGCCCTGACGGTCTACAACGGCGAGCTGATCGCGGGGGGCCGCTTCGGGACGGCCGGTGACGTCCCCGTGTTCGAGATCGCCCGCTGGGACGGCGCGAACTGGCAGGCGCTGGGGGCGGGGATGGGTGGTGCTGCCTATCCTGGCGTTTTTGCCCTGACGGTCTACAACGACGAGTTGATCGCGGGAGGCGACTTTTACACCGCCGGCGGCAACCCGGCGAACAACGTCGCCCACTGGGGCTGTCCGCCCGCGGCTTGCTGCTTCGCCGATGGGACCTGCCAGATGGAAAACTCGACCGAGTGCGCGGCGCTGGGCGGCACGTACCAGGGCGATGACGCCACGTGCACGCCGAACCCATGCCAGGGCGCCTGCTGCTACGCGGACTACACCTGCGCAATTACCACCCAAGAGGACTGCACAGGCAACTGGCTTGGCCTCGACAGCAGCTGCGAGCAGTGTCCGCAGCCGCCGGCGACGGGGGCCTGCTGCTCGACGACCGGCACGTGCTCGGTGATCACGCAGGCGGCCTGCACGGGCGCCGCCGGTCACTACTACGGCGATAGCACCGCTTGCCGCACAGGGAACAAGTGCCCGGCCTCGTGCAAGGGCGACATGAACTGCGATGGACGCGTCACCTTCGTGGACATCGACCTCTTCGTCGCCGCGCTGTCGGGCGAGTCGGCCTGGACGCACTGGCCTTGCCCGTGGATCAACGCGGACTGCAATAATAGCGGCACGGTGACGTTTGCGGATCTTGATCCGTTCGTGGCGCTGATCGGGACGACGTGTCCGTGAACCGCGGCGGTCCGTGCGGCGGACTGGATGCGACGACGACGAGAAGACCGGCACCTACAACGACCTCGTGAGCAGGAGGTTGCCAGCACCCCGTATGAGCCGCACGCTCCGTGGCGGCATCATCCGCACACGGAGCCGTGCGGCTACGATTGCACCCGCGAGCCCTTCGTTCGGCGGCTTGCGCCGGCGTGACCCAACCGACGGACACGCGCGGGCCGCCGCCCCACGATCGTGAGTGGACGAACCTGCGCCCGAATGTACGATAGGCGGCGTGGCGCGAGCGAACGGGTCGCGAGCCGGCGGGCCGCAATGTCGCAAACTGCGTTCATTTTGATCCTGGCTGAGGACGACGACGCCGGGCAACGGCTGCGCGAGGTGCTGCGCGACTCGTACGGGCACTCGTGCAGCGTTGTCGGCGGGCTGGCGGACGCCCTGGACTCGATCCGGGCGCGGGCCCCGGACGTGGTCGTCACGCGGGCCGTAAGCGCGGGGTCGCCGGCGGCCGGCCCGCTCGCCGAGCTGCTGGACGCGATCGCCCATGACGCCGCCCTGCTGGTCCTGGGCGATGGCGCGTTGCCGCCGACGCGGTACATCCAGACGTTGCGCCTGCCGGAGGCGCGCGAGCCGGAGAAGCTGGCCCAGGCGATCAACGCGGCGGCCGGCAAGGCGATCGCCCGGCGCGAGAACCGGCGGCTGCAAGAATCTCTGGCGGAGCGCCCCTACGAGGCGTTGGAGGGGATCGTGGGGGTTTCGCCGGCGATCCGGAAGATCGTCGAGCGCATCAAAAAGGCGGCCCGGAACAAGCTCACGGTGCTGATTCTCGGCGAAACCGGCACGGGAAAGGACGTAATCGCCGAGGCGATCCACAAGCAGTCGGACCGGGCGGCGAAGCCGATGAAGTCGGTCAATTGCGCCGGGCTGAACGAAAACCTCCTCGAAAGCGAGCTGTTCGGGCACGTCCGCGGGGCGTTCACCGGGGCGGTCAGCGACCGCAAGGGGTATTTCGTGGCGGCGGACGGCGGCACCCTGTTCCTGGACGAGATTGGCGACATGCCGCTCAACATGCAGGCGAAGCTCCTGCGGGTCCTGGAACGCCGGGAGATCACGCCGGTCGGGTCGACCGACGTCCGGCGGGTGGACGTACGCGTGATGGCGGCGACGCACACGGACCTGCAACAGTCGGTCGAGGAGCGTAAGTTCCGCGAGGACCTGTACTACCGGCTGAACCAGTGGGTGATCGAGGTGCCGCCGCTACGGGAACGGCGGGAGGACGTGCCGTTCCTGGTGGACTATTTGCGGCAGCGGGCCAACAAGACGCACGACGCCACGTGCCCGGCGGTGTCGAACGAGGCGATGACGCTGCTGGCGAAGTACTACTGGCCGGGGAACGTCCGCGAGCTGGCCAACGTGATCGAAGCCCTGGTGGTGGAGGTCGGCGAGCGGGCGATCGAGGCCGAGGACCTGCCGGAACGCATCCGGGGGTCGCGTGAGCTGGTGCCGGCGGCGACGGCCGGGCTGACGGGGCTGACGATGGCCCAGGTCGAGCGCATGATGATCGAGCGGACGCTCCAGGCGACCGCGGGGAACCGGGAGCAGGCCGCAAAAATCCTTGGAATTGGGACCCGGACCCTCTATCGCAAAATCAAGGAGTTTGGGTTATAGTGTAGTATGGCTGGGAGGGCGCGCGGCGGGCACCGGCCCACCGGGCGTGGCCGGATAGAGCGAGCGGGTTTGGGTGCCGACCGGGCGTGGTGGCTGCGGAACGGCCCAAACGCGGTGGCGACGAGACGAGAACGCAGGTGTGGGCCTGCATGTAGGCGTGCGCGGTCGCGGTGACAGCGATAGGTGGGCCGGGACTACCCCGGCGCGAACGGACGAGTGGATTGTTTATGAACGCTAAAGTTGGCAAAATCGCACTGGCTGTCGTACTACTCATAGTCGCTATTGGTGTTTACTGGAAATACGGTCGCACACCCAGCGTTCTTCCGGGCTCGGTGCGGTTCGTGTGTGTCGCGACCGGTGAGCGGTTTTCGATCGCCCAAAGCGCTCTGCACATGTTTCCGGCGGAGAACCCGAAGACCAAGGAATCGACGCTGCTGCCGATCTACGAGGAAGGTGGCAAGTTTCTGGTGACCGCGCGCTACGGCAACTACGTGCGCGACCCTAACCTGCTGGGCAAGGTGAACAAGTATGTTGATCCAAAGACCCTCGAAATCCTGTCGTCTCCACGTCCGTAGGCACACCGGCCAGGCCCCGGCGGGTCCGCCGGCGCCGCGCGCTTTCACGCTGATCGAGCTGCTGGTGGTGGTCGCGATCATCGCGCTCCTGGTGTCGATCCTGTTGCCGGCGCTGGCTGGGGCGCGCGAGAGCGCGCGGGCGGCCATCTGCGGCGAGAAGCTCCGTAACTTCGGTACGGGGTTCGGCACGTACTTCACCGAATACCAGGAGTGGATTCCGGGGTGCAACACGAGCGGGTTCGAGGTGCGCATGAAGGCAGGCACGCCGGAGGGGTACTACAACTCGCGCGTACCGGTGCAGTCCTTCGACTGGATGACGCCCATCCTGCGGACGACGCTCGAGCTACCCTCGGGGTGGGCGGCGCGCTGGCGCGACCTGATCAACAAGTTCGCCTGCCCCTCGCAGCCGACCTACACGAATGTACCTTACGGTCTGGGCTCACTAAACGCGCCGCTGTCCGAGACGGACTTCTTCAAGAGCCACGATTATGTGCCGATCAGCTATCTGATGCCGGTGCACTTCCAGTACTGGGGCAGCGATTACGTAAACACGGTGCTGGGCACACCGGACACTCCGTACGCGAGTCCCATCCCGCCGAGGACCGAGCCGAACAACTGGGAGGCCGGTTTGGGCACGTACAAATCGGTCCTCAACCAGGTGGGGTCTCCGGGCCAGAAAATTTGCGTGGCCGACGGCCACCGGTACTTGGACGCTGCGAGTGGATTCGTCGATTTTGACCCAACCCAGGATCCACAGTATTTCGGCTCGTTCACGAGTTCGGGAGCGTGGTGGAGCGGGGATACCTCGTACGGCGTGAGGCTGTCACCAAGACCGTCAATGAACTGGAGCGGGCAGCCCGTTACCGAGGGCGCCCCGGCGCAGGGCCTGAACATGACCCTGAGCTATCGACACGGCCAGCGCGGGTCGCTGACCGGCGACGCGCGCGACAACAAGGGCAAAATCAACGCGCTGTTTTTCGACGGCTCTGTGCGGCGGCTCGCGGACCAGGACTCACGCAAGTCGGTTTACTGGTATCCCAAGGGCGCAAAGGTCAGCACGACAAGCGTTGGCGGTAAGGTGATGATCGACGAATATCCGTCGACCACAACCGGTGATCAGCGCGTTATTCAGTAGTCCGCCGTGCCTGCGGGGGGACTTCGGACGGGCGGCCGCTTGCGGGCCGCGATGGCCAGGGTGTGCCTTCCAAGCCCGCGCCGCCCGCGTCCACAGCGACTTCGGTCCCGATGAGCTATGTCGCGCGCTGGTTCCCGCCGCCCGTCTCCGCGTCCCGCCCCGTTCCTGCAACCATACCGCAATCTCCTGCCGTCAGCGGCGTTACGCTCTTTCGTGAGGACGACGTGGACGAGGCCGGGCTGGATGAGCTTCTGCGTCGCGCACGCGCCCGCGATCCGGAGGCCCTGACCCGGCTGGTCGAGTTCTACAGCGCCCGCGTCTTCGGGCTGCTGTATCGGCTGACCGGGACGCGGGACGCCGCCGAGGATCTGCTCCAGGAGACGTTTCTGCGGGTGGCGCGGGCAATCGGGCAGTACGAGCAGGTCGGCAAGTTCGAGGCGTGTGGTTGTTTCGCATCGCCGCCAACCTGGCCCGTGACCGGGCCCGGGCGCAGGGGCAGCACGGCGTCGCGGCGCCGAGCGGCGACCGGGACGTTGACGACACCTGCGGCAACGCAGCGTGCGCCGCCGGCAGGAGCTGACGGCCGAAGTCGATCGGCGGATGCAGCGCCTGCTGGCGGAGCGCGGCGCAGAGTCGCAGCCGACGTCCCGGCCATAGGGGCGCCCCAATCCTCTGGGGCGCGAAGGCCAGGGGCTACCCCCCTATCGTGGCGAGCAACTCAGGGCTTTTCGCCCTTCTTCTCGCCCTTCTCCGCCTTCTCGGCCTTTTCGGGCTTCTCGCCGGACTTGGTCTCGGCTAGCGCCTTCTTCAGCTTGGCCGCGTCCACCTTCAGACCCTGAGCGGCAAGCTTCGGCACGTACTCGTCGGGGTCGGCCAGCAGCTTTTTCTCGCACGCCATGCAGCAGAAGTAAACGCGCTGCTTGGTGGGCAGATCGGTGAAGGCGGTCGGGTCGATGTCGCCCCCCATGACGGGGCACTTCGCCTGGTAGGTGTAGCTGGCGGCCAGCTTGGCCTTGTACGCAGCGGGGTCCGCCTCATACTTCCCTTTGCAGTCGTTGCAGCAGAAGTAGATCTTCTGCCCATCGCGCTCGAGGAAGGACTTCTTGCTGATCGGCTCGCCGCTGACCGGGCAGGTCACCTGCACGCGCGGCAGCTTGCTTGCCGCCGCGCGCTGGGCCTTGACCTGCACGGCGAACTCCGCGGGCTTGGCTTTGAACTTCGCGATGCAATCCGGACAGCAAAAATACACGGGTCCGTCGTCGGTCACCGTGCTGACGTAGAAATCCACCGGCTCGCCGGAAACGGGGCACTTCGGCAGCTCGATCTTCGCCGCCTTGTCGGCCTCGGCTGGTTTGCCTTCGGCGGGTTTCCCTGCGGCGGGCTGGCCGCGTTCCTCATGCTGGGCGACGCCCAGCCCGGTGCCCAGGGCCAGGAGAGCGAGACCTCCGACCAGAGATAATGCCAGGGATCGGACGTTCATCGGAGCTACCTCCAAGAGCTTACCGACCGGTACGCGGCCACCACGGCCATGCACGGTCCAACGGCCCGCACGTTACCTGCGATCTTAGCTCCGACGAGGCGGAAGACAAGGGCCACGTGGCCGCGCCGCCCGCCCGCCCGTACTAACAGAAGCAGGCCGGTGGAGTTTTCCACCGGCCTGCTGAAATAACCTACTTCAAATAACTACGCGGTCGTGGACTGCACTTACGGCAGACACGTCGTGCCGATCACGGCCACGAACGGGTCAATGT
>Ga0182017_10000710_pt1 | contig 26136 bp, 15 predicted proteins | sample 712E3DmetaG_FD_120492 | JGI IMG/M metagenome (GOLD analysis project Ga0182017, IMG submission 120492) | Permafrost microbial communities from Stordalen Mire, Sweden - 712E3D metaG | ecosystem: Environmental > Terrestrial > Soil > Wetlands > Permafrost | place: Sweden: Stordalen | collected... | reverse complement strand
CAGGCATGGCACAGGCAGCTACAAGATTCTTTGCACCCGCAAGTTCTACAATGCAAACACGGCAATTACCCGCTACGCATAAATCCTCGTGGTAACAGAGAGTTGGTATCTTAACATTTAGTTGTTTTGCAGCCTTTAAAATAGTTGTGCCTTCGCTGACTGTAACCTGAATACCGTCAATTTTGAGATTTATTTTATTTGTCATGATTTACAGAATTTTAAGATTAGAAAATCATCTCTTCCCTGAAGTTTTCAACAATAGATGCAAACGAATTGGCAACTGACTGGCCTAGTCCACATTTGGAAGTTATTTTCATGGTTTGCGAAAGCTTCATTAACTGATCGAGATAAGCAGCAGGTTTTTCACCGCGTTTTACAGCTTTTATTCCTTTATGTAATTGCTGACATCCTACACGGCAGGGAGTGCATTGGCCACAACTTTCTTCCTGGAAAAAATCCAGGTAATTATTCAACACATTGAACATTGAACGGGAGCTGTTAAAAATCATCATCGAACCGCCGGTTGGAACACCTTCAAAACCAATGATGGTATCACGAAATTTCTTTCTGGGAACGCAAAAGCCCGATGCTCCTCCAACCTGCACTGCTTTAGTATCGCCATCGCCAAAGTCTTCGACAAAATCGTGCAAAAGTGTTCCTAACTCAAGCTCATAAATACCGGGTATTGGAGTATCCCCTGAAATAGAGAACAATTTCGACCCTCTTGATGAACTGGTTCCCATCTCTTTGAATATATTGGGCCCATAGTGACAAATTTCCAATGCATACACCAATGTCTCTACATTGTTAATTGCAGTTGGTTTATTTTTAAATCCGGCAGTAGTGGGATAAGGCGGCTTATTTCGCGGTTCACCGCGCTGCCCTTCCATAGATTCGAAGAGAGCGCTTTCCTCGCCACAAATATAAGCGCCGCTTCCCATAAAAATCGATATTCGAAAATCGATCAAATCTTTAATCATTGCGTTAAATTTATCGAGTTGTTGCTGCAGTTCATCGACAAGAAAACGGTATTCTCCGCGTAGATAGATGTACCCACGACGTGCATTAATTACCCTGGCACAAACAGTTATCCCTCCAAAGACCTTAAAAGGCACTTTGGTGAGGATTTCCCGATCTTTAAACGTACCAGGCTCTCCTTCATCCGCATTACATATAATAAATCTTTCTTCTGCGGGCTGTTCGGCAGTTAGCTTCCATTTCATGCCAGTTGGAAACCCTGCTCCTCCACGGCCACGAAGTCCGGAATCAAGGATATCCTGAATAATTTGCTGATTACTCTTTTTAAAGGTCTCTTGAAGTACCTCGTGTATATTAGTATCAGAATTGAAGATTAGGTCAACCCTTCTGATCTGCTGATTTTTTGTATTTTCCATGATTAATATTTAAAAACGGTTACTTTTTAGCATATTCGGTAAGAATCTCGATCACCTTTTCAGGTGTAAGATCAGTAAACGATTTCTCGTTAATCAACATAGCAGGGCCTTGATGGCACCAGCCAAGACAATTGGTGTGAAGCAGCGAAAACTTCTTGTTTGGAGTAGTTTCTCCAAATTTGATTTTCAGGGTATCTTCAATGGTTTTAAGAATTTGATTTTTTCCCCGCATTTCGCAAGTAATTGTCTTGCACAGACGGATCACATACTTTCCACGGGGCTGTGTGTCGAGAAAAGCATAAAATGAAGCAGTGCCATATACCTGAGCAGCCGAAATATCTAATTCTCTAGCCACTTCGGATAATGAAATATCAGTAAGATAGTTTTCCTCACTTACTATCCCCTGTAAAATAGGCAACAAACTTTCGCGCGTCCGTCCATGCTCATCGGCCAGTTTACGAACTAATTCTTGAGTATCGAGCATAATGTTTAGTTTAAAGTACTATTGTTATTATTTTCACAGTGTTATTTTTATAACAATAAATCATACAACAACATCTTGATTTTCAAATTAAATATAATTTTTTTTTATGAGTTTTTTACTTAACATTGATTATATTTTTCGGAGTGAATTGTATTGTACAACATATTTTAAAAATTGAGTTCATGATTTTAATCGTATAATTCCATGCCCCTTTTATTGTAACAATACAAATATTCTTTTTACTTTTGTTATCTTTAACTTAGGTTTGTCAATATTGAATTTATTAACAAACTCAATATTAATATAATTAGTAAATTATTTTTACGTAAAATGAGAAATATAATTCTGATCTTATGCTTATTTAGTTTTGTAATTAAGGTTGCTGGCCAGGCTAATTTTGAAGCCAAAGACCGGGATAGAATAAGCAGGAACAAAGTAAAACGCCAAATACAGTGGGCTTACGATTACGAAAAAGGCAAACCTGGAACAAAAGCCTATAAAAGCGCAGCAACAACTTATGACAGGAATGGCAATATTGCCGAGGTTATTAATTATAAATCAAACGGCGAAATAACATCGGTGCTGATTTATACTTATGACGCTAAAGAAAATAAAACCTTGTATTCCCGTTATAATGGGAATAAAGCAGAATTAACTTACAATCAAAGTATTAAATATGATCCTAAAGGCAATAAAACTCTTGAATCTGGTTTTGATGGGGTAAGTAAATTCTTAAATACCTTTACTTACGACGCCAATGGTAAAATTTCTCAGATCCAATATACAACCGACTCAGCCATTACCGAAAAACGCATTTTTAAACATAATGGAAATACAACAGAAATGACTGTTGTAAATGCTACAAATACTATTTTATCAAAAGAAATTACTACCTACGATGGTAAAAAGAATATTCTTGAGGAAGTAAAATACATTCAAGATAATGTAACTCAAAAATATAATTACTCTTACGATCCTAAGGGCAAAAAAATAGAAGAAACTAAACTTCATCTGGGTAAGTTACTCTATCGAAGAAAATATACGTATGATACTACCTGTAATCTTTTACAAATAACTGAAGAGAAAGAAGGCATCAAACCATTTATTGCATTTGCCTATAAATATGACAATAAAGGTAATGTGATTGAAGAAAAATGGGCAAAAGACAATACCAGTGAAAATTCGAGGAAATCGCACAAATATGATGCTAAAGGGTTACTTATTGAAAGCGACTGCTACCTTGCATCGTACAAATTTTCAGTGCTTTATAAGTTTACCTATGAGTATTGAAGATTAAATTGAGCTGTAGTATTCTACTTGGCTCATACTTATTTTAACAACGATTGAATTTCTAGATAAAGCCGATGAGTTGGTAATCCCATAACATTGAAATACGAACCTTCAATCCTTTCGATGCCCACAAAGCCAATCCATTCCTGCACACCATAAGCGCCAGCTTTATCAAATGGTTTACAACGATTAACATAATACATAATTTCCTTGTCTTCGAGTTTACGAAAGTAAACATTGGTTTCGTCACAAAATAAGCTATAATTACCTTTGTATTTCAGACAAACTCCCGTAAACACCTGATGTTTATTGCCAGATAGTTTTTGTAACATGGTTATGGCGCCTTGTCGGTTTGCCGGTTTACCAATTACTTCACCATTAAGCCATACGATAGTATCTGCTGTAACCAGCATTGAATCGTCAGGGATTTTATCCAGGTAAGATTCTGCTTTAAGTTGCGAAAGATAAACGGCAATATCCCCTCCCTTTAAATGCTCTGGAAAAATCTCGTCAACATTAGGTGCTTGTATTATCTTCACAGGAAACCCTAACTCTTTCAGCAATGCCCTTCGCCGGGGTGAGTGGGATGCAAGCAAAAGGGTAATATTTTTATTCCCAATCATGTCATGAACAATTTAAAAATTTAATTCTCATCACTATAGTATATAATATCCCGGCCAACATCACAAACTTTAATATTGACGAAGCAAAAAAGAAGTGTCTTTTCCCTTTTGCCCTAACAACCATAAAAATCACAACAGTTAACGGTATAATAAGAAACAGCACAAAATAAAGCATTGTAATAATATCGATTTTTCTTAAACAACTAATAATTAAATATTTACAATATATATATACCAATAAAGCTATGGTAATTAATATAAGCGTTGTAATTACTTTACGGGTTACAGCTAATCCGAATACAATGAGCAGGGTATTTCTGCCATTGGCTTTATCACCATCAAAGTCTTCAGCGTCCTTCACTAATTCACGTATGAAAGTTATCATAAATGCGAATACCGAGTAAACTCCGCATAATGAAAATACGACCTTAAGCAATACCAAATATGCCTCAGGTTTATCAATATATTTTGTATGAATAAGCGGCATTTCATAAAGCACAACCAACAGTGGCACCAAAGCAGTAATTAACGATACAAGAAGGTTTCCCAAAAGCAACTGACGCTTATATGTAGTGGAATAGAACCATAGTAACCCGATGGTTAACGGGAAGATTACAAACAAATATACCACTCTCACTTTATAACTGATGTACAACGAAAGGCACATGGCTATTATATTCAATATGAAGTAAGTGCTATAAACCCTTGATGCCTTTATAAATTTACCAATAACAATCTTATCAGGACGATTTATCTGATCGGTTTTCACATCAAAATAATCGTTAATCATATATCCATCGGCAGCAACCAAAACAACCGAAAATACGAGCAAAACAAAATGAAGCAAGGGAAACTCGAACTTGTCAATGCCATAATATGAAAAAACAGGTTGAATAATGCCATAGCGCATTAACACCATGGTTAAAACGATTATAAGCAGGTTGGGTAACCTTATTAAACGAATGATATTCCGCATTGTAATCAATTTACCACTTAAAAGCTTCAGGATGCATCCATTGTCCCTGGACGCGCAATACTTGCTCGATAATGTCGCGTACACAACCTTCACCACCAGTTTTGTGCGAAACATAAACTGAGATAGATTTGATTTCTTCAACTGCATCGGCCGGACAGGTCGGTACTCCTACCCTTTTCATAATTTCGTAATCCGGCAGGTCGTCGCCCATGTAAAGAACATCCTCAGACTGAAGCTGATATTTACTTAAAAAATCGTCGAAGTCGTCAATTTTATTATGCGATTGAAGATAAATATCCGAAACGCCTAAATTTTTAAATCGCTCACGTACCGCATCACACTTACCTCCGGAAATGATTGCAATAAGATATCCCTTTTTAACTGCATACTGAACCGCAAACCCATCCTTGATATTCATCGAACGCAATATTTCGCCGGATGGATGGAGCAATACATTATGAGAAAAAACACCATCTACATCAAAGACAAAAGCTTTAACATTGCATAACAACTTTTTAAAATTCAAACTCATATAGATTTAGATTGATGTATTGCTGTGATGCAACTTTACAATACTGTTGGTGACAAAGGTATATAAATTCTGCAAGTCAGGGTCCGCGTTCAGCATTTCAATGTGTTTTTGTACAATCTCCTTGTTTTTTCTGACTGCAGGCCCTGTTTGCATTGTCATGGGGTCGCCCGATTCGATAACTTTTAATGTTGTTTCAAGGATAATTGGTTTAAATATTTCAAATGAAAAACCTGATTTTTTTGCTAACTCTAAAGTCAAGGCATACATGTGATTGACAAAATTAGAAGCAAATACAGCAGCCAAATGTATTTGTCTTCGTTGAAGCGAATCGGCCAGCATCACTTTTGCAGCAATGGAAGATGCTAACATCTTTAGATTTGTCAAATCTGTCGGTGAGTTTGACTCGATAAAAATTGGAACATCTTGAAAATTCAGATTGCGAAGCTTTGAAAATGTCTGCAATGGGTACAATACACCATAATGATCGGCCTTCCCCTTAAAAACATCAATAGGGATGCTACCGGAGGTATGCAAGGCCAGTTGACCTGAAATGTCAACACTGTTGATTATTTCACGTAAAACATTATCGTCCAGAGCAAAAATAATGGCATCGGAAGAAGTGTCAAAATCAGCTGGGTTCATTATTGCTGTAGCCTTTACTTCTTTGGCTAATAATTTTGCAGAATTCTCAGTATGGCTATATACCTGTACAATAGGATAACCCGCCTTGTATAAAGCCTTTGTGAGATGAATGGCCAAATTTCCGGCGCCAAACATTACAATTCTTGAAAACTTCATAAGCTTATGTATAAACTGCTTAAGTAATGTCTTGTATAAAAACGAAAAAGAGATTGCATGATAAATACAATCTCAAGGAAATATCCAGCATTACGACACAATTACTTTTGCCTTAGTTTTATCAACTCAGCGCACATTTCGTAATTCTCGACCTGCTCAAAATACCAAAGCAACTCTGTGTAAAACTCGCTATCTTTAAAATAAGGATGGCTGTCGTCAAAGACTAAATCATTCTCAATAGTCAACTTAAAATAATCGTCACGTGTAAGATATTGGCCATAATTAAAATTGGCAGAGGCACTCACATTAACAGGAGTCTCGGCTTCGAAAACATTCTTATGTTTATTAAGCAAATTCATAATTGACACTTGCAAGTTAATGAAGTCATTATTTTCAGACAACAAGGTCTTACTATATCTATAACTCTCATTCAGATCTTGAGTCCGCTCAATCGATTGGGGCCAATTTAATACTTCCTTGATATGATTTTCATTCATCTTGATTAATTCAAGATTATCCAAAACATGGTTTCTCATTAATTCGATTACCTGCTGTAGTTGATCTTTCATATTTACCTCCTGAACTTACAGTTATATCTATACCAGGTATAAAATTTATTCAAAAATATCCTTTAAATCGGGTTTAATATTATAAATAGAATATTTTTTTTCAAAAATAAGTTATTAACAGGTAGGTGTATTTATGACAAGCCAAAAATTACAGTAACAGACACTTTAGGGACATAAGTATGTTGTTAATAAAAAACGAGGGCCAAAAACTCAGCCCCCGTTTTAATCAACCTAAACCCAATTAACCAATTAACCCTATTGTTGATTTTTTTCTTTTACCAGTTTACTGCATCTTTCATAATCTTCAATATTCTGATAATAGATAAGCAATTTCTTGAAAAATTTATCGTCATCGTAATATGGATGCTGAGAATTATAAGGAATCTGCCCGTTTATCGTCATTTCGAAACATTCCTTCTCGTTGGTGCATTGGCAAGGTGCTGTAACCGGTTCCTTATCAAAAAATCCTGAATTATTGTACTTCTCAAAGAAGTTTGTAAGTGTTAATTGTACGTTAATAAAATCGTTATTCTCAGTAAGTAATATTTTATTCGATGCATATTTCTCGTCCAGTTGAGCAGATCTCTCAGAAGAAACAGATTGCTTCAGCAAATCCCTAATTTCTTTCTGGTTGTTCTGAATGTCAAGTAAATTACTTTTAATCTTCTCTTTCAGAACTTCTATAGCCTTTTTTATCATCTCCCTCATATTAATCCTCCTTACGTTCCCTTGTTTAATAAAGTTTACGTAAAAAAAAATAAAAAGTTAGATATTTTTTATTTATCTAATATTATTTTTTAGATTTTATTTATTGTATTGATTTTAAATAAATTAAAAAAATGATTTAGATCATTTTTTTGGGTTCAATTCGTTACTGTTTTAAAGGTAAAAAAATCGTCCCTTGAACTTATCTTTAATGCATGCTTAAGTAGTAGATTTATTTTACTAATACTTTGACTGATTATCAGGGAATAACGCAAAAAATATCATTTCTTATTGCTTTCTAATAAAATATCATCGTGCTGTAATTTTCTATTTTATTTTATATTTGTACGCCAAAAATAAACTGAGGAATAATTAACATTTTTATTTATTCCTCCTTGAAATAAGCAATGAATTAAGGAACACATAAAATATTTAATTTAAATTAATAGTCGATGAAAATCTTAGTCTGTATTAGCAATGTTCCCGACACAACAACTAAAGTTAAATTTATTGAAGACAATAAAAAGCTTGACACATCAGGTATTCAGTGGGTTATTAACCCATGGGATGAGTTGTCGCTGACAAGAGCGCTTGAGTTAAAAGATGATGCCTCCAATGGAATACAATCGGTTACTGTAGTACATGTTGGAACGATAGCTTCTGAACCTACCATCCGTAAGGCATTGGCCATAGGCGCCGATGATGCTATACGTGTAAATGCAGAACCGAATGATGCCTACTACGTTGCAGCACAATTGGCAGAAGTGATAAAAAAAGACCCATTTGATATCGTTTTTTGTGGCATAGAATCAAGTGATTATAATGGTTCTACTGTTGGCGGCATGTTGGCTGAGTTTCTCGGTTATCCGTCCGTATCGGCCGTATCAGGTTTGAAAATTGAAAACGGACAAGCAGTTATTAATCGTGAAATCGATGGCGGCAAGGAAATAGTTAATGTACCTGTGCCCTTTGTTGCTATTGTCCAGAAGGGGATTGCTAAAGAACCTCGTATTGCCGCTATGCGCGGAATTATGATGGCCCGGACAAAACAAATTAAAGTAGCAGAACCATTAAACATTGAGCCACTTACAGAAGTTGTTAGTTACGAAATGCCTAAACCTCGTACAGCATGTAAATTTGTTGACCCCGATAATGCCAAACAACTTGTTGAACTGCTACAAAACGAAGCAAAAATTATCTAAGATTCAAGAAACAATGCCAAAGGCATCCCTTTGGGAGAGCCAGGAACCAGGATTTTTCTATGGTTTTAGCTAATTAATAAATTGAAACATTTTATAAATAGTAAAATAAAAAAAACACAATATGTCAGTTATAGTATTCACCGAAAATTGGGATGGAAAATTCAAGAAACTCTCTTTCGAATTGGTTTCTTATGCCTCAAAATTGGCAGAAATGCTTAATACCTCAGCCATAGCTTTGTCTATTGGAAATGTTGAAAATAGCGAATTAGAGAAATTAGGAAAATACGGTGCAAAAAAAATCATTAGTGCTACTAATGATCATTTGAAAGTACTTGATAACCAGGCTTACTCCAGTGTTATAGCCGAAATTGCCCAGAAAGAAGGCTCCAAAGTAATTATTCTTTCCAATAACAATACCGGTAAGGCATTAGCACCCAGACTATCCGTAAAATTGAAAGCAGGTATTGGCTCAGGAGTCAGCAAACTACCGATGAACTTAAATCCATTCACCGTTTATAAAAAGGTATATTCAGGTAATGCTTATGCTAATGTTCTGATTAAATCGGATATTAAAATTCTTACATTAGCACAGAATTCATTCGAAGTCATTGAAATATCGAATAATCCTGCCATCGAAAACCTGGCTGTTCAGGTTGATGGTGCTTTAGTTAAAACACAGGTTAAGGATGTTCAGAAGCAAACCGGGAAAATATTATTAACGGATGCAGAGATTGTTGTCTCTGGCGGTCGCGGAATGAAATCGCCTGATAATTGGGCACCTATTATTGAATTAGCCGGATTGCTGGGCGCTGCTACAGCTTGTTCACGCCCTGTGTCGGACGAAGGATGGCGGCCACATGAAGAACATACCGGCCAAACCGGAAAAATTATTGCGCCCAACCTTTATTTTGCTGTTGGAATATCAGGTGCAACACAGCATCTTGCCGGCATAAGCTCGTCGAAATATATTGTTGCTATTAACACTGACAAAGATGCCCCTATTTTCGAAGCTGCACAATACGGTATTGTAGGCGACGCATTGAAAGTGCTTCCAAAACTTATTGAAGCTATTAAAGAAATAAAAAGCAAATAATATTTCAAGTTTCAAGTTACAGGTGACATGTTTAGCTGTGAATTTAACTTGTAACTTGTAACTTCTATAAGCTGAACTACAAGCTTCTAATTAAACATATTAATTATGACCAAACAAATTATTTTTGCAATTGTCCTGCTGATAACCATTGGTACTTTTTTCTATACCGTTAACCGGATTATCAGCTTTTTCAAGCTTACCAAACCTGCCTTTCCTGTCAGAAACTTTGGCAAGAGATTCCAGGTAATGCTGAACATTGCTTTTGGCCAGACTAAAATTTTCCGCAGGCCTATCATCGGTTTTTTCCATGCTTTGGTGTTCTGGGGCTTTTGTGTAATCCTTTTCGGTAGTATAGAAATGGTAATTGATGGCCTTTTTGGTACAGAAAGAGTGTTAAAATCACTTGGCCTTCTTTACAATATTATTATTGCTTCGGGTGATATTTTTGGGCTATTGGTGGCCATTTCAATCATTATTTTTCTTAGCAGGCGTTTATTCTTCCATATTAAACGCTTTGAAGGTATTGAGATGAAACCTTCTACTCATATTGACGCTAACATTGCCCTTACCATAATACTACTTTTAATGGTTTCGCTGTTAGGCATGAATACTGCCTATTTCGAATATCAGACAATTACAAATCAACCAACTGAAGGTATTTACCCTATTTCTAAAATATTTGCAGGTTTATTCACCAGTGTTTCTCCAAATAGTCTATATATTTTATATCAAACCTTTTGGTGGACACATATCCTTTTGATTTTTATTTTCGCTAATATTCTTCCATATTCCAAACATTTCCATGTGTTTATGTCTGTTCCAAATGTCTTTCTGTCAAGGCTTGAACCGCTTGGAAAATTACCTAACATGGATAATGTTACCAAAGAAGTAAAGCTAATGCTTGATCCAAACGCCACATTTGCTTCTGCAACAGACACACCAGTTGCAAGATTTGGAGTGAAAGATGCTGAAGATATTTCATGGAAAAATTACTTCGATTCACTGGCATGTACCCAATGTGGTCGTTGTACTTCAGTGTGTCCCGCCAATATTACAGGCAAAAAGCTTTCGCCCAGAAAGATTATGATGGACGTAAGGGCAAGAATGAAAGAAAAGGGACCCGGATTAGTTAAAAACGGCAAGGATTACAATGATAATAAATCACTGATCCGAAATTATATTACAGAGGAGGAACTATGGGCATGCACAACATGCAATGCTTGTGCCAAAGAGTGCCCTATCAATATTAACCATCCTACTTTAATTGTTGATATGCGCCGGTACCTTGTGATGGAAGAAGGGTCGGCCCCTGGCGAATTAAAAGCAATTTTCAGCAACATTGAGAATAACGGCGCCCCATGGCAATTCTCTCCTGAAGACCGGCTGCTTTGGGCAAAAGACCTTGAAATAAAAGTTCACTAAGAGAAAAGGGCCAATGCCAAAGGCATCCCCTTGGGAGAACCAGGACTAAAAATGTTACAATAATTTCAGATGATAAATTCTAATTAATATGGAAACCCGAAAATTAGATATTCCAATTATGGCCGACCTGTATGCCAGGGGCGAAAAACCCGAATACCTCTTTTGGGTTGGGTGTGCAGGGGCTTTTGACGACAGATATAAAAAGGTAGCCGGGGCATTTGCTAAAATCCTTGCACATCTTGAAGTGAGCTATGCGGTTTTAGGTAAAGAAGAAACCTGTACAGGCGACCCGGCAAGACGCGCCGGAAACGAGATGCTTTACCAAATGCAGGCTTTGCAAAATATAGAATTGTTTAAGTCATACGAAATAACGAAAATCATTACGATTTGTCCTCATTGCTTCAATATTTTCAAAAACGAATACCCTGATTTGGATGGTAAGTATGAAGTAATAAACTATTTACAATTTCTTGAAAAATGTATTGAAGAAGGAAAATTAATGATTGATCCTGCTGCGCTGGAAAATGTTCAAATCACTTATCACGATCCTTGCTATCTGGGCAGGGCTAATGATATTTATAGCGAACCCAGGTTTATTCTTAAATCCCTTACAACCAACTTTGTTGAAATGGATAGGAATAAAAGCTTTGCTTTATGTTGTGGCGCAGGAGGCGCACAGATGTTCAAGGAAGCAGAAAAAGGCGATAAGGAAGTTTTTATTGAAAGAATAGAAGATGCTTTGAAAACAGAGGCTAAAGTTGTAGCCACTGCCTGCCCTTTTTGCATGACCATGATGACCGATGGATTAAAATATAAAAACAAGGAAAACGAAGTTAAAAACTATGATATTGCAGAATTGATTGTACAAACACTTGACTTATAAATTAAATAAACAACAATGGAAAACAGAAAAGTTTTAAAAAGCGGTGAATTTCTTGTGAATGAAATAGAAGCAAAAGATATTTTCATACCTGAAGAATTCAACGAAGAACAAAAAATGATTGCCCAGACATGCCGTGATTTTCTCGAAACCGAAGTATATCCTAATCTCGACCAAGTTGAAAAACAGGACAGGGAATTGATGAAAAGTATGTTAAAAAAGTCCGGTGACCTAGGATTAATGGGAGTTTCAATACCTGAAGAATATTCAGGATTCGGGCAATCATTTGTAACACAGATGCTTGCTGCAGAAACTATTGGTGCTGGTTATTCGTTTTCGGTAGCATTCATGGCACATTGTGGCATAGGCACCTTACCCATTATGTACTATGGTAACGAAGAACAAAGACAAAAATATGTTACTAAACTGGCTACTGGTGAATTTATTGGTGCATACTGTTTAACCGAACCAGGCGCAGGCAGCGATGCCAATTCAGGAAAAACCAATGCCAAGTTATCTGAAGACGGCAAACATTATATTCTGAACGGACAAAAAATGTGGATTACCAATGCAGGATTCGCTGATGTTCAAACTGTTTTTGCAAAAATAGATAACGACAGGGTTTTAAGCGCATTTATAGTGGAGCGTAACTTCCCGGGTGTGGTTGTAAATCCCGATGAACATAAAATGGGTATTAAAGGATCTTCTACCGCCCAGATTTTCTACAATGACGTAAAAGTTCCGGTGGAAAACCTTATAGGCGCCAGAGGTGAAGGGTTCAGAATTGCACTTACCATTCTTCACATGGGCAGGATTAAATTAGGGGCAAATGTATTAGGGTCAGCCAAAAAGACTATTAACGACTCGGTAAAATATGCCAATGAAAGAAAACAATTCGGAGTATTGATATCAACTTTTGGTGCTATCAAGCACAAACTGGCCCAGCAGGTTATTGCAACTTTTACTGCCGAATCGGCTATTTACAGGGTTAGCAAAGATATTGATGATTTGATGGAGAAAAATAAAACCGAAGGTTGCGACAAAGGAAGATCAACCATTGAGGCTATTAGCCATTATGCTGTTGAGGCTGCTATTCTTAAAGTCTATGGCTCTGAAATACTAGATTTTATAGTTGACGAGGCTGTTCAGATACACGGGGGTATGGGCTATTCAGCAGAAATGGCTGTAGAAAGAGGATACCGCGATTCAAGAATTAACAGAATTTTCGAAGGAACCAACGAAATAAACCGCTTGCTTGTTGTTGATACCGCCATGAAAAGAGCGATGAAAGGGGATTTCAATCTCTTCGTTGAAGCTGAAAAATTGTATGCAAATATTGATAATATCACAGATTGGAAAAAAGCCGGAGAAAGTTATTACCAGGAAAAAACCAGGTATATTAAAAACTTCAAAAAGGCTATACTTCTATTAATTCACGGGGCATCCAAACAATTCGACAAGAAACTTATTGAGCAACAGGAAGTATTGAACAACATCTCGGATATGATCACAGAAACCTATGTTTCAGAATCAACAGCATTAAGGGTTCAAAAAATGGAAGGCATGAAAGGTGCTGCTTCAGTGGCCATTTATAAAGACATTTTAGATGTAAATGTTTACGATACCGCTGAAAAAGTCAGAAAAGCAGCGTATGATGCTGTTTATTCTTTTGCGTTGCCCGACCAGGCTACAAAACTAATAAAGGCCATTGATACCCTCACAACTATTGCGGGAGTTAACGTAAAAGATGCCAGAAGAAGAATTGCCAATAAATTAATTGAAGATAATACTTATAAGTTTTAATTGATTTAAACGCTTTTCATTGATTAAACGACGTTGAATCAGTATTCTAAAATCGTTAATCCTTGTTCGATATTCAATATCTAAGCAACATTATGGATATACCTAAACAAAAAAGCTCCCCAGCCAAAGGGAGCTTTTCAAGCAAATGCTAACTAACTACACTTTTAAACCAGAAACCATATTTTTATCTATTCAACCACCTTAATCTGTTTGGATTATCACCAAATCTGTAAGCTACCATAATTTCGTGTGTGCCATAGCCATGGTTGCCCATATGGTTCAGGCTGAAATCGGCTGCATAACCAAAGTGAAACCGATCAACAGCCACACCACCCTGAATTATGATTGCGCTACCAGTACGAAACGATATCCCTGCCCAGTAATCGTAACTAAAAATTACCTTGGCCGTCAAGTCCACTTGATAATTACTCGGGCTAATGACTTTCACAAGACAACTTGGCTCAAGGGCTGTCGCTTTATCAATCTCGTAGTGGTAACCTGAAGTGATGTAATACTGACGGTAAAGCCTGTATTGCTGGTCAACTTTGTTTCCACCTAGCTTTAAGTACGATTGTAATAATTGATCAACCGACAGCCCTGCATAAAATGTATTTGAAGAATAAACAGCACCAACCCCCATGTCGGGTATTATCATATTTAGCATAGTATTATCAACAAGTTTATCTGAACTGGTTTCAAGCTGAATTTTTGCGCGATCAATTGAAAATTGATATATTGAACCAGATACGGCCATAGAGATATATTCCCCTTTTTCAAGCTTGATATGATATGCATAGGTTGCTTGCGCACCAGTGCGATTAATAAGTCCATTTTTGTCATTAAAGATTAAACCGCCAATTCCAACACGTCCAGTGGTATAGCGAGACATCATTTTTTTGCGGGCAGAAGCACCTTTCGAAATAAAACTGCGCCCCAAAAGGCGTGTTTGATAACTTACGATGTATGTTTTTGGTGAATTTGGTATTCCGACCCATTGTTCACGTGCGGTAAGGTTTACTGCCGAATAACCATCAAGACCGGCATAAGCTGGGTTAATAAGAAAACCGTTAAACAAGTACTGGCTGAAAAGTGGCAATTGTTGTGCCCACATTGTTTTAACCGATGTCATTGTCAGCATTAATATAAGAAAAATATATTGCTTCTTCATGGCTTCAAACTTTAATATGTAACGTATGGCTTTCATTTGCTTTTGTCTCTTCTTTATCTGATACAAATATATATTGATATTATACCTTCCTTTTAAGCCAATCAACTCATTTTTTTTTGGGCCGTTTAAGCAATAGAAATAGGTAAAAGTAGCAATACTGTAACTATCTGTATGTAGCAAAATAATTATTAATTTCAACCTTCCTATTTCTAGGTTAGATTAACCCGTTAAAATTTAAAGGGATCGATAATATATAATAAAAGACATAAGAACCAATGCCAAAGGCATCCCTTCGGGAGAGCCAAGAGCCAAGACAAAGTATAGGGTAACAACTTAAATAAATTATTTACTGTATACTTATGACGTTTATTATAGGAACTCTTAACCTAACAGTAACGAATGACTAGCGATTACCCTCTGCTAAGCTTAATGTTTAATACACTGCTCGGCGAATCCCGTAGTCACGGGATTCGCCGAGTTGCTCCGTTGCCTCACGCTTCGCTTAACGAGGGACTAAACGAGCGCCAGCTGGTGAGACTCCAATAAATCCTAAAAATTCATAGTTGCTAAATATTTACTTTTTATCATTAATTAAATTGGTCCTGGAGCTTTCATCTTGTAATTTGGATAGAAAATTTCATTGTCCAATACCGGAAGAAATTCAACCTCAAATAACATATAAAAGAGAACTTCAAAATAAACACCAACTGTTGTTTCAATTATTTCAACATTCTTCAGTCCGTATTCTTCAATTTCCTGATCAATCAATTTTAGTTGTTGCCTATTCATATCAATAGCTTTTTCTAGTGTTTCACTATTGTTATTTAATCTCTTAAGTTCCTGTGATGCTTCCCATTCTGCCTGTTTAGCTTTAATCAAAGTTTCAATATCAACCTCCTCGGATTCGTACTCACTTGAAGGAGAAACCTCAACCTCATCAATCTCAGTTGGCAAAACCGAAGGGCTCTGTCCTTTCAACTGGCTCATATCAATGCCACTGCTCGAGTTATCCAATTTGATTGTAGCAGCCATTTGTTCGTGTAATTGCTTTTCGGCCATTTCCGCCCTTAAAGCCCTATTTTTAGCCGAATTGGGATCATTAAGATAAAAAGTATGGCTATAGCTTACACTTGGATCAACACTCCATCCGCTGTGTTGGTTATATTGAAAACAGGATAAATTACCGCTCCATCCCCCATTTTGGCTATAGCTTATGCCTGCGCTCGTTATATTTGAAGAAAAGCCATTAAAAGATCCAAAACCAACACTAACCCCTTCAAACCATCCGCTTTTTGTTCCGTAACCGGTATAAGCAGTAACACCACTGTATGATGCCCCCACAGTACCCCATAAATTATTAGATTTAAATGCATAACCAATGGTCACCTGTGCACTAAGTCCTTTATAAAAACCTACACCAGCCGAAATGCTTACTCCAAAACCACCTTTGGGGCTCCAACTAATAGTTGGGATAACAAAGAATGGTATATACTCCCCGCTCGGGTCTGTATACATCAACGGATTGTTAAGGCAATACGTGTACCTGTTAAAGTTCTGTGTAAAGTCAGGTGCTTGTATGTAATTATCGGGACTAATAAACATACCTAGCAAAGGATCGTACATACGGCCGTTCATGTTGATGAGGCCGAATTCTTCCAAATGTTCATGGCCTGAAAACCCTCTGGCAAAAAGCATAGGAGAAAGGGAGGTTTTGCCCCCACCAACAGGATCGCGGCGGTTGCCCCAGGCGTCGAAGCCCAGTTTCTGTTCTACGTTACCACTGGCATCGGTTATACATCTCAAAGAACCTAAATAATCGGTATACACGTAATGCATGGCATCACCTGTTGGCATTTGTTCGTATATGGCCACCAGGCTTCCGTTAGCGTAAATATAGTTCAAATTCCTCTCGGTACCATCGACCTGAATTTCTTTTTCATAAGAACCAAAATAATACCGGGTATACTTACGTGTCCCATCTTCTGTATATTCGGCCTTAAACCTCTTGTTGTCTATACCATACTCAAAAGTTAACACCTTGTTTACAACACCATTATTGGTTTCCGTAAGTGTGGCTATCATGCCTTCGTCTGTATACGTAATGTCGTGCTTAGGCGGTTGATAACCTGTTACTGCAGCCAGCTCACTTACACGGTGATTGCCGGCTTGATAGGTATAGGTTCCGGCATCCGATTTGGCAGCAATACGATCGTTTGCTGTATTTTCAGCTGAGGCGTAAGTCATTTGAAGTTGAGGCCCAACACCTGTAGCTGTTTTAAGCCGGTTTACCTCGTCATAGGTAAACTCCTCATGCAATCCTTCCCATATCCCTATTCCATTCATGTATTTTTCATCACGGGACGTAAGCTGCTGTTTATCATTAAACTGGTAATTAAAGTCTATGATACCATCTGCTACAATATGGTTCAACCGGTCATGGTCATCATAACCATAATTAATTTTGTTCCCATTGCCATAGGTGGCTGTTTGCAACTGTCCCTTAGCATTTACAGCATCGAATTCCCAAACAGCAACATGCGTATCTGCCGGATCGGCAGCATTATATACTGCTTTTAAATCGTCATGTTCATTATATTCATAAGTTAAAGCAAAGCTATTAGGATAGGTCAATTTGCTTAACCTGCTGATATCGTCGTATTCGTATTGATAGGCGAATGACTCGCTTCCTTTACTTTTTGTCTTCTTTATAATCCGTAGCAAATCATCATAAGTATAAGACATGCCTGCCACGTCAGTTCCCTCTGTCCTGGTCACACTTTTCAACATGCCAAGCGCTTTTGGATCATCATAAGTATATGAGGTAGCTACACCCTCAACAGTTTTAGTCAATACCCTGCCTAGTTTGTCATAATCCATCGTAACTAACTTACCCATCACATCAGTCTGTGAAGTTAATTCGCCAAAGGCATTGTACCCATATGTTGTTGTTCCTGTATTTGGATCAACCAGCGTTTTTTGGCAATTGGTCTCGTCGTAAGTCATCGTTATAACGCTGCCAGGAGATTTAATACGACGAGTTTTACCAGTACTGGTGTAATAATAATTAATAGCACCTCCGGGATCAGTAGCATTGATTAATAGCCCTGCAGCATCATACGTTTTGCTATATTCCTCACCTGTACTGTAATTGGTAGTGACTTTATTATTATCATAACTGTAGGATTTAGTCACTCCATTGGACAGGGCATTACTTAGTGCCCGTCCATAGTCATCATACGCATAGGATGTTTTCTTCGAAGCTGTGCCATCCGCTGGGTAAGGATCAGTGACTTCTGTAACCTGGCCTTTTTCATTATAGGTGTAATCCGTATAAAACTTAGCGCCATCAAAACCAGTAGTTATTTTTCGCAACGAACGTCCTAGCAAATCAAAATACTCAGCACCTGCAAATTTACTTTTTTGGTCCTTGCCCTCATAAATAGTAGTTTCAGTACAATACAATGCATTTTTAGGCGCAGCAACATCACCTTTTGCAACCCATTTTACGCTATGAACCGTTTTTTCATTATCAGGCGATATTACTTCTTTGACTCTTCCCCAGCTATCAAAAACGTTTTTTGTTTCCAATCCATTGGCATTTTTTCGGCTTGTAAGATCACCGAAGTCATCATAAAAGCTTTCGGTAGTGTGATTCAAAGGATTATACTTTTTGATCGGGAAACGACCGTTTTCATCATATTCGGAGGTAACTACACGGTCTTCCAATCCTGTAGCGCTGGAAGTTACTGTGAGAGGGTTTCCAAAATCATCGTAGGTAAACGATGTGGTATTCCCGTTAAGTGTTGTATTGTTTATTTGACCCAAAGGGTTGTAAGTGAGTGTTTGTTGTTGAACAAAAGCAGGTTCGGAATTACGTAACATAACAGTTGTTATAGTACCCGGATTACCGTACTTATCGAATGTTGAGAAATCTTTTTGAGTTGAAGATCGGTTGGGCGCATCATCCAGAGGGATATAATAACTGGCCTGATTTGTCAAATTACCATCTAAATCATATACATGGAATGTTCGTACAGTGTTATTCTTCAAGAAATCGTTTGCATCTGTCTGGCTCAAATAGGTGAAAATATGTTTATCACCAATTGGGGTCGTAGTGTAATTATTGATCACCTGTGATGCTTTGTTAGTTCCATTAAATGTTTCAATGATTTGGCTTGCCAAAGTAAAGTACGTTCTGTTGAACCCCAACCTGGTTACCAGTGAATTATTGGAAGTCAAATCGGTCTGGGTAATTTTTCCAAAACCAAGGAATCCTTTACCTTGCAAATGTATATATGCATCTTCATACTTATTTGTAACCGTATTTTCTCCACCAATGCCATTAGTGGTTTTTAATTCACTCACAACCTTAATAGGCGCAGTGATTGTTACCATTGGATAAACCGGGAAGATCACCCTTGTATATACACTGTTGTCGGTAAGAGGTTTGTAACTGTAGCTTATTTTTTGGTTTAAACCATTGGCTATGGTGGTAACCAGGCCACTCTCGTTATTTACTTTAGGTACATTATAAAGCCTCCATTTGGTAGTTTTTTCGGTACCGTTACAATCAAAACCGTAATTCATCAGTTCAGCCCTGCCATCTCCATTAAAATCGCCGGTAACATAGAATTTCTGGTAAGCATCTATTTCATTTGTTGAAATAGTCATCTTATCCTTATCCTCAACGAGATCATCGCCAGTAGACCTGTACCATCTTACTGTAAAATCTGTAAGCCTATACGCATGACCTTGTTGCCACCATTTTGTGGCATCGTGATACCTTGCATCAGAAATGATCACATCTGATTTTCCATCATTATTATAATCGATAACAATGACATTATCCTTATCATCATCATTACCGGTAGCATTATCATTATAAGCAGTGATACCCGGCAATGATTTTTTGTCAAAACCCATGTTCCCGTTATTGAGTTCGACCTGCCATATGGCAGTGCCTATTTTATTGGTTATAAAGTCCGGTAGACCATCACCATTGAAATCACCCATTCGAATAACATAATCGCTTGTAAAACTTGCATTAGAAAACCATTCTCTTTGGGTAGACAATAGCGAACCTTCATCACCTCCATTTTTATAAATTGTATATCCATCTTTTGAAACAAACATAATATCCTGCATACCATCTCCGTCAAAATCAGCTAAAAACATTTGTTCCGGCTTGAAATTTGAATGAATAGTAAAATCAACCCAGGTTTTGGTTCTTGGTAAATATATGCTTCCGGGGTAGTTAGCATTAGTGCCTTTCTTTTCAACATAAATTATTTCATCATAACCATCGTTGTTGATGTCTCCAACCGTATAAAGAGGAACTTCAGTGCTGTTTATTAATTTCTTTTTAAATGAACCCTGTGGGGCAGTGTATTTATAAATATTAAAAATTACTTGCCCCCCATCACCATTATTCCACACAGGAACAATGATCTCTGCTCTATTGTCTGCATCAATATCTCCCAAACTGTTTTGTCCGGGGCGTGTCTGGCAACCCGCTACATTAAAAGCCCCTTGCCAATTATACGTTCCTCCTGACCCTAAAGTAAATTGTATTGATCCGCCTGCCGACCGCTCAGCATAGTAAACCCGTGCATGCGTCTGATCAGAAAAACCAATAATATCGGTTAAACCATCGCCATTGAAATCGGCACTGACAAAATATTGTTCACTGAATCCTTTATCAGGATTTGTAACAACAGAAACATTTTCCGTAACAACCGGGCTAGTAGCATAATTACCCCATTCAATGACAGTAGAATTCAGTTTTTTGCTATCGCCTGTGCTTTCTGTTATTTCTGCCAGCCTGGAAAACTTATCAATGGCATAGCTTAAGTCATATTGTCTATAGACAGTTTTTGCATTTCTTATGACAATCTTATTTAGCGCGATGTCAACTTTGCCATTCTCGTAACCGTAATGTAAAGGTATGGGATCGGCTCTTCTTGCGTAATAAAATTCAATAATATTATCATTCCCTGTGTTTTTATTTTTATTACAACCATAAGTAATCTTTGTGATAAAAGTGTTTAGTTCATTTTGCTGATAGGTATAGGAAATGAAGTTACCGTATATATCTTCGGCATAATCCAGGTACCAGGATAATATGGCGTCTGTAGTTATGGGATCCCGGCTAATGGTAGTATGGCTATACAAAAGCTTCCCATTTTGGCTGCCATATTTATATATGGTGCCATTTTTTGCCTTTACTTCAAACCATTCAGGACCGGTATTTCCATAATTCCCATGGGCCGTAATTTTTGTAAATGTTTCGTTCGCTGTCGCATACTCAGAATTGTCGGCCCCATAAGGATAAGTTTCGCTGGAGAGAATTAACCTGTTTCCGTCTAACGCATATTTATCATTAATATTCACTTGCAAGCCTTTGGCCATCCCATCATCGTATATGTCCTGAGATGTTCTTGTAATGGCCGACAATCCTGAAAGGTTCCAACCCCAACCCAATAATCCATTACCCAATTGGCTATTATAAGTAACAGATAATTTGGGTTCCATACCTGCAATACCCTGCAAAACCGATATCGGTATTTCGTATGTGGCTGCACCAGTTGGCGATACACTGCCGCTACCTTCTATAGTCCCCACATCCAGGGTTTTATCGAGATCTTGTCTTTCAGGTACTCCGCTTTTTAAAATGGTATTATCTAAAATGGTATAATTTATAGGTAATTGCTCTGTTACTGTAGCAATTATTGTTTTTGTACACTGTTTACTGTCTGTTATTGTCAGGGTATAGACGCCAGCTGTTAAATCGGTAATAATGTCAGAGTTAGCACCATTGCTCCATTGATAAGTTAATGGGCTGTGCCCACCGGTAATTTTAGCTTCCACCTTTCCTGCAGCACTTCCAGGTATGGCTATGTCGGTCACAATCAAATTTGTGAAAATTGGAGCCTCATAACCTACATTTTTGGTAAGCGAAGCTTTACAACCTTGGGCGTCAGTTACAGTTACGATATAAGTACCTGCATCGAGAGAAGAAAGATTTTGGTTGGTTGACCCGTTACTCCATGCGTATGTCAATGGCAAGTAATCACTGGTATGTGTTCCCAGCGTGATAGCACCATCTAAAGTACCTACCTCACAGGTAACAGGTGTAATAGATGCAACCAGAGGAGAAATGGTATTTTTAATAGCTGTTAATGTAGCCGCATCGGAGTAGTACCAACCTGCATCACACATTCCCTTTACTTTGCATCTGTACTGGTAATTGTTCATCGCATAGGTAGCCGTAAATGTATAAGCTGCTGCATTAGCCCCAGTGATTTCCTGCCACGTCTGACCCCCGTTTGAACTTTGTTCCCATTGGTAGGTCAACAGAGCTCCTGTTGCATCTATACTGAAACTTATATTATTACCTTCGCAAACCGTTTGACCGGTGGGTTGGGCTGTGATTAGCGTATTAGGATACAGTCTTAACGCTACTGTATTGCTGGTAGCTGGCGAACCACAACTGCCACTGACAATACAATGATATAGTGTTCCATCCATAGAGGTAGTGATATTTTCTACTTTACAATTATCCAAAGTTGCACCGCTAATATCGCTCCATGTTGTACCATTATCAGTGCTTTGCTGCCATTGGTAAGTAAATGGCCCTATTCCTATAGGCACAACTTTCCCAAATGTGGCGGTACCATTAACGCAGGCCATCTGATGTGTTGGCTGAATGATAATTTGCGGGCCTAATGTTAATTGTGTCACATTGCTGGTTACCGAACCACAGGTTCCATTTACTACACAGCGATAAAACCTCTGGTGCAGCGAGGTTGCTGCATTTACACTATAGGTTGGATCACTTGCTCCACTGATATCTGTCCATGAGAAGGATAGATATTCCTGCCACTGGTAACTTGTTACCGGACCGGTTGCTATTATTGTAAAAGTTGCTAAATCGCCGTCACAAACTGCCTGACCGGCGGGTTGTGTGGTAATTTGTATATTAGGAGTAACGGTCAAATGAGCTGAACCGCTTGTAAGAGAAGTTCCACAACTACTACTTACCACACATTGGTATAGGTAACCATTAAGTAAATTAGCAGCTGATAAAGTATAGGTTGCATTGGTTGCTTCGGCGATATTATTCCATGTGGTTCCTCCATCTGTGCTCTGCTGCCATTGATAAGTCAACTCATATCCTGTGGCATTTACCACAAAACTTGCATCGGTACCTTCACATACTGTCTGGTCAATGGGTTGAATTTGTATTTGCGGGTTATAGTTTAGTATGAGCTGAGCCGGATTGCTGATGGTCGGTATATTGTCAAATCCATTTACCACACACCGGTAGCTTCCTGCGGCTGAAGCTATTGCTTCAATTTGGTAGGTTTCATTGATTGCCCCGCTTATATCACTCCATGTACCACTGATATTATGTTGCCATTGATAGACAAGATCGTATCCTGTGGAGCTCACGTTAAATGTTGCGTTCGATCCTTCACATACTGTCTGGTCAGCAGGCTCAGTTACTATCTCCGGCCTGGTAGCTATAGAAAGTTCGGCTGCGTCTGTAATACAAATCTGGTTTACAATACAACGGTAATTTCCTGCAGTTGATTCAGAGGCTGTAAATTGATAGGTTTCATCGTTAGCTCCACTGATATTGTTCCAGGTACCGGTTATATTGTTTTGCCATTGGAAAGTGATACCGGACCCTGCTGCATCAATACTGAAAGTTACAGGGTTTCCGTCGAGCACTTTCTGATCGACAGGTTGAGCTGTGATGGTTGGACTTGCTGGCACAGTTAATTGCGCAGCATCACTTGTAACAGGCGAACCACAAACACCACCTACAACGCAACGGTACTGGTACCCATTTATGTCAGGATTGCCGGTGATACTGTAATCATAAGTATTCGCGTCATTGATATCGCTCCAAGTTGATCCTCCATCTGTACTGTTTTGCCATTGCCAGGTAAGACCTGAACCTGTGGCATTGACCTCAAAACCGGTTGTACTTCCGGAACATGTTGTCTGGCTGACTGGTTGTGAAGTTATTTGTGGTAAGGTATTTATGGTCAATGTAACTACATCACTGATGACAGGGCATGTACCATTCACTACACAACGGTATCTTCTCCCATCAAGTGATACTGATGCTGTAACACTATAGGTTGCCTCTGTAGCCCCAATGATATCTCCCCACGAGTCTGTCAATTCCTGCCATTGATAATTTAGCACGGACTCCCCTCCATTGGAGGGGTTGGGGGAGGCTTCTACGGTAAAACTTGCTATACTTCCTTCGCAAACTGCCTGATCTACAGGTTGAGCAGTTATCTGGGGATAAGGATTTACATTTAATACGGCTGGATTTGTAGTAGCAGGTGATTCGCAACTACCGGTTACCACTCCACGATATAAATACCCATTCATCGCATAAGTGGCGTCTGCCTGGTAATTATTATCAGTTGCACCTTCGATATCGCTCCATATAGTTCCGCCATCGGCACTATTCTGCCATTGATAGTTTATATCCAAACCTCCGGCGCTGCAACTGAAAGCAAATGTATTACCTTCACATAAGGTCAGATCGGCCGGATTATCTATTACATAAGGTGCAGCATTAACCGTTAATTGAGCTGCATTACTGGTTACAGGGCCACAATTACCATTGACTACGCATTTATACTGGTAACCATTCATTAAAAGTGTTCCTGTTACGGAATATATTGAAGCCATTGCTCCAGGTACATCTGTCCATGTTGTTCCATCAATGGTTTGTTGCCATTGATAAGTAAGGTTTTCACCGGTAGCTGATATACTGAAATCAGCCTGGGTTGCTTCGCATATTGTTTGACTTAATGGTTGGGTAGTAATTACCGGCTTTGAATTTACGGTAAGTAGAACCGCATTACTTTCAGTTAATCCACAGGTCCCTGTTACTATACATTTGTACCTGAATTCATTCATATAGGTTTGCACTGCTGTAGTGTATGTTGCAGCATTTGCCCCGCTGATATTGTTCCAGGTATTGCCTCCATCAGTGCTCATCATCCACTGGTAAGCCAATTGAGGGCCTGTTGCACTTATTCCAAAACTTGCCGTAGTACCCTCGCATACCGTTTGATTAGTTGGTTGTGTATTGATGATTGGCTTGGTAATGACCGTAAGCAATGCTGCATTACTGGTTGCAGGATTACCACAACTGCCCCTTGCAATACAACGATAACGATAACCCGTCATTGCTGTAGTAACCGTTACACTATAAGCGTTATTGATTGCTCCCGGGATATTGGTCCAGCCGCCTCCATTAATGCTCTGCTGCCATTGATAGGTATATGGTCCGACACCTATGACACCAATACTGCCAAAAGTAGCTGTAGTGCCATTGCAAGTTGTCTGGTTGGCAGGCTGAACGGTTATTTGCACGCCTATGGTAAACCTTGCCGCACTGCTAGTTGCCGTACCACACGTTCCGGCAACTACACAACGATATTGATAATTGTGCATTGCAGTTGTAGCCGTTACACTATACGTTGGGCTTGTAGCCCCGCCAATATTGTTCCAGGCTCCTGTTCCGGGTATCATTTGCCACTGGTAGGTAAGTGTGGCACCGGTTGCTCCAACTATAAAGCTTACGGTTTGTCCTGCGCAGGTTGCCTGGTTTGCAGGCTGAGAAGTTATTCTTGTGGTCGGGGTTACGGTTAATGTTGCTGAATTAGAAGGGACAGTGCCACAAGTACCTGTTACTACACAACGGAATGAATAACCATTTAAGGTCATCGCAGCACTTACACGGTAATTATTAGTGGTTGCACCGGCAATATTGCTCCATGTAGTTCCTCCATTAGCGCTGTTTTGCCATTGCCAGGTAAAACCTGTTCCTGTTGCCCTGGTACTAAAAGTTACAAAACTATTCTCACATAAGGTTTGGCTTATAGGTTGGGTTGTTACTACAGGATAAAGGTTTACTGTCAGTGTCACCGTACTGCTGGTTGCAGAACCGCACGTTCCTGTTACTATACAACGGTACCTGCTGCCGGTTATAGAAGGTGTAACTGATGTTATGCTATAGGTCGGGCTTGTTGCGCCGTTGATATTAGTCCAGGCAGTTCCATACGTTTGCCATTGGTAGGTAAGGTTTGCACCGGTAGCTGTAATTGTAAAGTTTGCTGTTCCTCCTTCGCAAGTAACTTGGTTAGCCGACTGAGCAGTTATTCTT
>Ga0182017_10000709_pt1 | contig 26156 bp, 25 predicted proteins | sample 712E3DmetaG_FD_120492 | JGI IMG/M metagenome (GOLD analysis project Ga0182017, IMG submission 120492) | Permafrost microbial communities from Stordalen Mire, Sweden - 712E3D metaG | ecosystem: Environmental > Terrestrial > Soil > Wetlands > Permafrost | place: Sweden: Stordalen | collected... | reverse complement strand
GCCTGCTGTCGGCAAGGGAGATTCGCGACATTCGCGAGCGCTTCGGCCTTACCCAGGGCGAGTTCGGCCGCCTGCTGCATCTGGGGGCCAACACGATCTCGCGCTGGGAGTCCGGCCGAAACGCGCAGACCGAGGCGATGGAGATGCTGCTTCGGCTGATTCGGGACTTGCCAGGAAGCCTCGACTACCTCCGCCAACATGCGGCGTAGGGGGCAAAGGGGGAAGGCAGCAAGGAACTGGTCCGCACGCATGCAATGGATCGGCCCTCAATATCTGGTACCATTACTCCCATGGCACTTGCACAGAAGAAAGCGACGACCATCGCGCTGGAGCCGGCGGCCGATCGGCTGTTGACGCAAGCTGCGCGGCGCACCGGGGTGTCTCGTTCCGAGTTCGTACGACGGCAACTGGACGTCGTTCTTGAACAGTATCGTCCTCACCCTAGGCCGCGCTCTGCCGGCGTCATCAAACACCCGCTGCCCGAGCGCGGAGATGAGGCCGAGCTTTTCCGCGAACAACGTTGATGCCTGCTTCCGCCCTAATCTGTGACACGGGCGCGCTGCTCGACTACCTGTCGCAGGCGGCGCCAGACCACGCGGCTTTCCAGCGAGCCATCGATGACGCAGGCACGCGCTACGTGCCTGGTCTCGTGCTCGCCGAACTGGACTACTTCCTTCGCCACGAAAGAAAGGCTATGGCGATATTCGTGGATGACCTGCGACGGGGCGCATTCACGTACGTGCCGCCGTCTGCCTGGCACATCTCGCGGGCCATGGACATCGATCGTCGGTATGACGATCTTGGCCTGGGCTTGGTGGATGCATCGATCATCGCCGTCGCGGAGGAAGTGGGCGTGTCCAGACTAGCCACACGGGACATCCGTCACTTCACCGCCGTCCGGCTGCGCGGCGGTCAGGCCTTTGATTTGGTCGTTCATCCGTCTCGCCCCGACGGGCCAAGACGCTGATCCTACCAGGCCATCACGAAAAAGTTTCCCCAACGCGGTCGGGGGTGGTGCCTTGTTGGCACCCTCACAGGTCGCCTTGGCCTTCCCCGGGAGGGTGGTGCGCCCGGAGGGTGGTGCCAGTCACATATTCAAAATTGCGGCAAACGGCCACGGTGAAGAGGTGAATGTAGGCGTGCCGTAGGTGTCGGAAATCGTTGCGCTTGGGTGACGCCCACGAGCGAGCGCGATCGAGGCTGAGGGCGCTTGGGTGGTGCCAGTCACACATTCAGAAGTGCGGCAAATGGGCGCGGCGAAGAGGTGAATGTAGGCGTGTCCTAGGTGGTGGAAATCGTTGCGCTTGGGTGGTCCCCGAAGAAAACGAACGTCGCTTGGGTGGTGCCAGTCACACATTCAGAAGTGCGGCAAATGGGCGCGGCGAAGAGGTGAATGTAGGCGTGTCCTAGCCGAAGTTGCGCAGTAGAGCGGGCAAAGCCCGCTTAAGTGCCTGAAATCACATGGTCGAGGCTAGTAGGTCTGGACTACAAATGGGCTTGTGGACCCCGTCGATTCCGACTCGCTCGGGCAGGTGAAAGCCCAAGCGAGCGAGCACCTCGGCTTGGCGCCTGTCAGGCCGGCTCACGCGACGAAGACGGAGTTCTCGGCCATCGACCAGCGGCAGGATCACGTCGCCGCTCTTGATCATCGAGACAGTCGAAAGGACTTTCCGCGCGGTCATGTCGAGCCCGCGGTCGCGCGCCAGACGATCGAGCGTGCGGTACATGGTGTAGGCGATGAAGCACACAAGCACGTGCGCCTCGACCCGGCGCTGCGTCTGGTGAAAGACCGGCCGGATCGACAGGTCCTGCTTGAGCGTGCGGAAGGCGGCCTCGGCGTCGTTGAGTTGCATGTACATGTGCCACAGTTCGTGCTCGGACTCGCCGGTCAGGTTGGCGCGCAAGAGGTAAGCTCCCTCGGAATGGCGCATGTATGCGGCGCGGGCCACGTCCTTGTGCCAGCTCAGCGACAGCGATGAGCCGTCGCCCGCAACGGTGATTTCGTACGCGCGCGCCACCCGCGAGCATTCCGCCTTCAGCCGCCCGATGCGCTGCCAGAGCGTATCGCGGCTGCGCAGACGACCAGCCTCAATCGCGGTGGCAAGCCGCCCGAGGCCGTCCTCCATTTTTCTCTCGAAGCGGTCGTGCATGGCCGCTTCCTTGTCGCGTCGGTCGGCTGACCGGCACAAGACGAAAGTGTCTTTGCTGCCGTCGGGCGCTGGCACGAGTTTCACTTCGATGCCCGCGCGTACGGTCTGCCAGTTACCGTCGAGCAGCGCCGATTCCATCTTGCGCAGCATGACCCGCGGCGTGCCCACCAGATACGCCCCGTTGTGTGCGCGCAACGCCTCCAGATTCTTTTCGCTCGCCACGCCTCGATCGAAAACCCAGATGCGCGAGGCTTTTCCGTACAGCGCCTCCATTTTCGCCATCATGTCTTCCAGCGTGGTTGCGTCGTTGCGATTGCCGTCGAAGACCTGGTAGCCGAGCGGCAGTCCGCTTTTGGTCACCACCAGACCGATGACGACCTGGGCGCAGTCGGGCCGGTGGTCGCGCGAATAGCCATGCATCGCCGCCGGATTTCCCTCGGCCAATCCTTCGAAGTACGTGCTCGTCAGGTCGTACAGCAGAATGTCGAATGGCTCGGCAAACAGTGTCCCCAGCCGGTTCTTCAGGTGCGCTTCGATGGTACTCTTGCACGGATGCAGACGGTCCAGCCCGCGGTACAACCGGTCCTTGTTGACCTTTTCGACGGACACGCCCGCGATGTCGTCCAGGGCCGTGCGTGGATAGAAGCTGTCGCCCAACGCCAGCTCGCTCGACGGAGCGATCAGCCGTGCCGCGCACAGGATGAATGCGATCAAATGCCAGGGCACCTCAGCATCCGAGCCCGCCATCTGCGCCGCGAGCAGTTTGTCCAAACCCAGCAACTGCCAAATCTGATGCGCGACGAACAGATCTCCGAAGTCACGCGGTCGCTCCCAGCGCACGCCATCGAGACGGACCTGCACCACCCGCTCGCCCGACGGCAACTCGGGCGCATCGCTGGGAAATAGCTCAAGCTGCTCCTCCCGCCCATCATCGTTGAAGATCGAAATGACTTTGCGCCAGCCCTCCTCGACCGAAGCATTCAGCTCGCCGAGGTAGGCGAGCACCCGGTGCTGCGGGCCGCGCGACGTCCGGACCGAATCCACCAGCGAGTAGTACTGGTGGGACTTACCGTCCTTCCGCCGTGGATGGGCCTTGAGGAACACGCCACCAACTTGGCGCTACACGCCCTTTTCAGCGACCTCGCCCGGTCCTATCCGGCACTTAGCCTGTGAGAAAACCGCAAAAGCGGTTTTCTCACAGGCCTACTGCGCAACTTCGGCTAGGTGGTGGAAATCGTTGCGCTTGGGTGGTCCCCGAAGAAAACGAACGTCGCCCGCCCCTACCTCGACTTGCGATTGGATGGGCGTGTAGCGAGCGCACGCCCGATGATGGCCTCCAGTTCCCGCGGGCGTTCGGGATCGTCCAGCGCCTCTGCCAGCCCGGCCACCACGCGACGAACCCGGACCAGATCGATTTCGCTGGCGTGGCCGAGAGGGTGGTGCCAGTCACCTATCCAAAATTGCGCTTGGGTGACGCCCACGGCGAGCGCCGAGAGGGTGGTGCCAGTCACCTATCCAGAATTGCGGCAAACGGCCACGCCCAGGATAGGTGCCAGTGCCATATCCAGAAGTGCGGCGTGGTTGACGAGCTATGGCTTCTCGCCAGCCAGCACAAGGACTTTCGCGACCAGGGCGTCCGAAAGGAAGAGGCCCTCGGCGCGGGCCCGTTCGATCATCGGCGCTACAGATGGGAGTAGGCCGGCCTCCTTGGCTGCTAGCAGAACGTGAAGGGTGCCATGCGTCGCCAGGCCAAGGGCAGTGGCACATCGCCGGGCGGAGCGATCATCGAGCACGGCGGCGTCCGCGTGCACCGATGCGGCACAGGTCAGCACCTCGCTCTCGCCACGGCCCAGATCCCAGGCGGCAACAACCGGATCGATCACCTCGACAGCTTCCACGCGGAAAGAATTGAGACGGCCTGGGTTGATTGGTCTCGGGCCGCGGGAGATCTCGGCGAGCACTCCGCCGGGGACAATCAACGTGTTGCCAAGGCGTGCAAGTAGATCGAGCCGGCCAAGCCTGTCGAGGACGATGAGCGGTGAGGAGTTGACTACCCAGACTTCAGCCACGCTTCTGCCCTGCGGCGAGATCCTCGTCGTCAACCTGGAAAGGCGAGACGCGGTAGCGCGAGAGCACGTCTAGAAACTCAGAGCGGCTGACGCCGAGAATCTCGGCGCCCTTGCTCTGCGACACCATGCCCATCTCGTACCACTTGGATACGGCGGCACGCTTCAGCTCCTCGCCGAACTCTGACGGGTCGGTGCGCAGCACGGAAAGGGCACCTTCGGGAAGCACGACGTTCACCGTGACGCTCATAATCACAGTGTAGCGCCGATCTCACAGTCGTGCCTACCTGGCTTTCGAAACTGCGCAGGGTCACTGCGTCGGGGCTGACGTTTCACGGCTGCGCGGCCCGCAACCGGCGCCACAGGGCGCGTACGCGTTCAACCTCGCGGTCGCGCACCGGATCGGGGCCGAGCAGGGCGGGGCCGGCCAAGTCTCGCAGTTCCAGCGCCTGGTAGAGCGAGGCGGCTGGACTGAGAACCGGCTGGCGGCGCGCCAGTTCCCGCTCCTGCACGGCCGCGGCCTGCCAGCCCCGAACGCGGCGGAGCACGGCAGCCTTCTCCCTGGGTGCTGATCTCACGGGAGCACTCTACCGCCTTGGGAAGGGGGACAGCAAGCAGGGCACTGGTTCGATCGGCTGGCTAGCTTCAAACCATCATCGCCTGCCAGAACGAATCGCTGCCCTGGCGGCTCGAAGTGCTTCCACCCCGCGCGACCACGTAGACGCGCGCCCTTGGGGACAGCATAATCGGCTCAGCCATGCCCGACGAAACCAGGCAGTACGACGGTGGCCACCCGCTTGCGGCGGCTTCCGGGGCCCTGGGCCGGGCGGAGACGGAGCTGGCTCCGCCCGCGCTGGCGCCGACCGCAGCGGCGCCCCAGGTAGGTCTGTCGCAGCCCATGCCGGTGGAGTTGGCGCCCGGCACTGGCGTGGGCGAGTACCGGGTGCTGCGCAAGCTGGGCGAGGGTGGCATGGGCGCGGTGTACGCGGGCGAGCAGCCGACCATCGGCAAGCGGGTGGCGATCAAGGTGCTGGCCCCCCACTGCGCCAGCGAGCCTGAACTGGTCCGGCGCTTCGTCGAGGAGGCGCGCGCGGCCAACCGCATCCAGCACCCCCACATCATCGACATCTTTTCCTTCGGCCAGTTGCCCGATGGCCGCCACTACTTCGTCATGGAGTTTCTCGATGGCCAAAGCATGGCCGAGGCCATCGACAAACAATCGCTCCAGCCGGGCGAGCTGCACCGCCTGCTGGGCCAGATCTGCGGCGCGCTCGAGGCCTCGCACCAGGCGGGCATCGTGCACCGCGATCTCAAGCCCGAGAACATTTGGATCGCGCGCCCGCCGCATAGCGAGTCCTACGTCAAGCTGCTCGACTTCGGCATCGCCAAGCTGCTCGATCCCGCGCGCACCAATGTGACCCAGACCGGGGCCATGCTGGGCACGCCGCAGTTCATGTCGCCCGAGCAGTGCCTGGGCCGCCTGGTGGACGCGCGCACGGACATCTACGCCCTGGGCGTGATCCTGTATCGCGTTTTCACCGGGCAGTATCCGTTCACCGGCACGGTCATCACCGAGCTGGTCTATCAGCATGTGGCCGATGCCCCGGCGCCGCCCTCGCGTCACCGCGCCATGCCGCCCGATCTGGAGCGCATCATCCTCGACTGCCTGGCCAAGGATCCGGCGGCCCGGCCGCAGAGTGCGCGCGTGCTTGGCGAGCGGCTGGAGGCGGCACTCAGCACCTGGTCAGAAGCCAGCGCGGGCGCAGCGGTTCGCGGCTCGGCCTTGCTGTCTGCCACGGTGCCTGCGGTGGCGCATTCCTCGCCACCCCTGCAAGAGCAGGGCTCTCGCCGAGGGAGAAACAACTCCCGCTGGCTACTGGGACTGGGCGCGGTGGTGCTAGCGACCGGCGCCGTGTTCGCCTTGCGCACGGGACCCGCGCGCGAGAGCGCGCCAACCCCTTCGGTCAAGACCGAGTCCGCGCCGCCGAGCAAAGCCGCCCTGCCCGCGCCGCAGTCCTTCGCGCGCCTGCGCGTGACAGTGGAGAACGGCCCCAACAATCGCATGGTGCTCGACGGGAAAGAGATCGCCCGGGGGCAGAGCAGCGTAGAACTGGCGGATCTGGAAGCCGGGAAGCCGCGCCATTTGGTGGTGGAGGCCCCCTCGCGCAAGCCCTTCGTGCACGAGTTCACCCTGTCGCCGGGTGGCACCCTGGAGATCCCGGTGGTGCTGCAACCCGAGGAGCGCGAGCCGGCGCGCAGATCAAGAGGGCGCGTTCAGGCCGCCCAGGTGGCTCTGCCTGCCAAGCTGCCCGCTGTTGCACCCAGGGAAGTCCCACCCGTGCCCGCCAAGTCCGAGGAGCCCGTCCACGCCCCGCCCGCGCCGCGCCCCACCCGCGCCCAGGAGCGAGGCCTGCTCGATTCCAATCCCCTGCGAAAAGCGCCATAGAGTAGCCGACGTCATAGCGTTCGACCGCTGCCGAGTACGGGCGGTTCACGGTTCTTTGACCAGCAGGTTAGTGCCACGTGCAGTACTCCGCTCGGCGCGCAGGGTCTTGCTCCCTGCCAAAAGGATCATTTGCGCGACCGTCACGGCGATGAAGCAACAGAGAAAGTAGTAGGTCGGGAAGGTCTGGTGCCAGCCACGGAACATGACCCACGAGCCGGCCAGCAGGTTCCAGCCGCTGAAGAGCACATACCCCATGATGCCGGTGAAGAACATGAACGCCACCCCCAGGGCGTGTTGCGGCCGCTCCAGGTGAGAAGCAAAGAAAAGCAAGGGCACGCAGAGCACGAGGTAGTAGTAGTAAGACGCCAGGGCAAGCAAGAACACGAACACGAAACCGTAGGCGAGGGCCTCGTGATCTTCCAACCCGCGGATGAAGGTCACGACAGGCAAGAGCAAGAGCAGGGCCACGATGGTTCCCGGACTGGAGAGAAAGAACGCCGGGCCGTGCGCGACCGCGTTGGCCAGTACCCGCACGGGAACGCCCTGGACAAAGCTCGCATCGGCGATGGTCCTATAGCCGAGCTCCCAGTCACTGCCGTTCAAGTAGTGAGTGGCAATCTTGAGATTCCACTCGTGCCAGATCCCGGTCGTGCCGAAGTACACGCATGACCCCAGCACCACCAGGGTCACGGTTGCGGCGCAGGCGCCGAGCAGCCCCAAGAGCTGTCGGTCGACGCAGCGGTCTCGGGCGAGCCGCCGCAGGAAAAGCACGGTCGGTCCGACCAGGAGGAAGGCGGGGAAGATGCGGGAGAGAATTGCCCAGCCGAGCAGTACGCCGGCGACCTTGTAGTAGCGCTGCTTGACCAAGCACACCGCCAGCACCGAGGCCATGGCAAAATCGGTACGCAGCAGGGCGCCCTTGAGATGGCCCCACGACAACAAGTAGTGGGTACCGATGAAGATCACCATGAGAAATGCTGTGCGCAGGCCAAAGGCCCACGCCACGGCTGCCGTGGCCGCAAGCAGCAGCAGAGGATCCAAGCCCAACATGAGCCACCGGCTGAAGGGGTTCCGCACAGAAAGCTGGCGGCTGAAGAGGCCACCCACCACGAACGACCAGGCCGGCGTCCCGTTGTAGCCATGGTCGGCCAGGATCAGGCTCCAGCGATGCGCGGGGAGCTGCATCTTGAACCAGGTGATATCTGCGACGAACTCGCGCCAGCGTGGATCGCTAAATCGGCCGCGATAGCGTGCTGCCTGGGCCGCCACTTTCCCGACGTTGCAGAGTTCCGCCGTGCCAAGGTCACGTATTTCGTTGCGCGGGTTGTGGTAGCGCAAGCCGCCTTCCTGATCGGCTGCGAGCGTGGCGCCGTAGAGGTTGGTGTAGCCCAGCTCGCGGGCGTACTTGGTTCCAACATAGTAGTGGTAGAAGTCCCACTCGTTCAGGTAGGTGCCGTAGCGAAACACGCCGAAGTCGAGGTAGGTGGCCACCGCGAGCACGGCTGACACGCCCAGCACGCCGAGCAGCAACTGCCGCCCGAGCCGCCGGCCTGCGGCCGACAGTCGGCGGGCCAGGTAGGGACGGTCGAGCGCGACAAAGCCTGCCACCACCAGAATGGCGACCACCGCCAGCGCGCGCGCCAGCGCCCACCCGTGGGTCGGTGCCCATGAATCGGGAAGCTCGGTCGGTCTCCAGGATGCAAGCTGATTCAACTCATCGCTCCGGTGCTCTTGTCTTCCAGGGCCCCTCGACTCAAGCATCACCCATCTAGCCGGCCGTGGGCTAGCCTTTCTTGCGCCATCGCGCGCGCCCGCCTGTAGACTATCCAACCCAAGGAGATCCCGCGTGCTTTCACCCAAGCTTCTCAAACAACTAGCCGAGCAGCATGGAACCCCACTTTTCGTGGTCGACCATCGCGAAATTCGGCGCAACTACGCCACCTTCAAGAAGCACCTGCCGCGCGTGCAGGCTTACTACGCGGTCAAGGCCAACCCCGACCCCGGGATCGTGCGCACGCTGTTCAAGGCGGGTGCCAGCTTCGACGTGGCATCCATGTCCGAGTTCATGATCGTGCACGAGAACATCCAGTCGCGGCCTGCCAAGCAGCGACAGGATTGGATCTGGGACAAGATCATCTATGCCAACCCGGTCAAGGACAACCGCACCCTGGCCGAGTTGGACCGCTACAAGCCGCTCGTCACCTACGACTGCCTGGCCGAGGTGGGCAAGGTCAAGCGCCACGCCCCGCACGCGGGTCTTATCTTGCGCATCAACGTGCCCAACACCGGCTCGGTGGTGGAGCTGTCGTCCAAGTTCGGCGCCTCACCGGGCGAGGCGGTAGATCTAATCGAAGCCGCCTTCAACGCCGGGTTGGTGGTGGAGGGCCTGTCCTTTCACGTGGGCAGTCAGTGCACCAATTTCCAGAACTACGTGCAAGCCCTTGGCATCGCCGACAGCATCTTCAAGGAGGCATGGGATCGCGGCTACCACAAGGTCAAGATCCTGGACATCGGCGGTGGATTCCCTGCCCCGTACGACCAGCATGTGCGGCCCTTTGCCGAGTTGGCCAAGACGCTCAACGCGGAATTCGAGCGACTGTTTCCGCCCGATATGGAAATCCTGGCCGAGCCGGGCCGTTTCCTGGTAGCCACCGCGGCCACCTTGCTGGTCGAGATCATCGGCAAAGCCGTACGCAACGGCAAGCAGTGCTACACCATCAACGACGGCGTATACGGCACCTACTCGGGCGTGCTCTTCGACCATTGCCAATACCACTTCAAGGCCTTCAAGAGTGGGCCCGGCCAGATCTCGGCGGTATTCGGGCCCACCTGCGACGCGCTCGATGTGGTATCCGTGGCCGAGGAGTTGCCGGTCAGCCTGGATCTCGGCGATTGGCTCATGAGCGAAAACATCGGCGCCTACACCACGGCCAGCGCCACCAATTTCAACGGCATGCTCCAGCCCAAGGTGGTGGCAGTGGGGGACGGAAAAGAGATCGAGGGCTGAGTTACCGCTGTGCGCGCAAGGCCGCAGCGTCGGGGATCATCCCTTGCACACTCGGTGTCTTGGGTCCGCCGCCCCGGAGCAAAAGCCCCCCGGCGGCCAGCAGCGCCAGGGTGGCCAGGGCGAGCGCGATCCACAGGTTCCAGCGCGAGCGCCGGATGGCGGCCACGCCACCTCGGATGGGCGGGTTGAGCGACAACCCTGGCAAGGACGGGCTGATGGTCTTCGATGCGCTGGCGAGGGGAGGCGTCGCGGGGCCAGGTAGATCCGCTTTGTTGACGCCGACAGGGAAGGCGGCTGAGCCCGTGGCGGGCGATCCGCCGACGGATGGAGCCGGGGCAGTGCGCGCGGCGAGCTTCTGCTCCGCCGCCATGTCCCCGCCGGCTGGCGCCTGCCGGGCCGTGCGTGGACGCGAGCGTTCAACCAAAGTCGGCGGTCCGAGGTCGGCCGCGCTGTCGCTGGTGAGTGACGACGCCTCCTGACCCTCGAGTTCGGATGCGCGATCGGCCGGGCGATCCGTGTCTGCGCGCTGCGGGTCGGCGTCGTCGCGAAGCCATTTGTCGGGATTGGGACCGAGCAAGTCGCGCAGCTCGGCCGCCAGTTGCGGCGCGGAGTAGAGAAGGCTGTGCTTATGCGCGACCTCGCGCACAGCATCGGCGAACGACTCTGCATCTTGGTAGCGGCGGTTGGCATCGAGAGCCAGCGCCTTGTCGAACACACCCTGGAACTCGGGCGCCAGTCCCGGGCACTTGCTCGCCAGTGGTGGCACGGGCTGCGCGTAGATCTGATCGGCGGGAGTATTGAGGTCGCCCGCGTATACCCGCTCGCCGATCAAGGTCTCGTAGATGCTCACGCCCAGGGAAAACAGGTCGCTGCGCGCATCGATGGGCTGGTTGTGCGCCATCTCGGGCGACATGTAGCCCACCTTGCCGCGCACCCGGTAGAAGGCGGAGGAGTAGGTCGCGGCCTTGGCGATGCCGAAGTCGGACAGTTTCACCTCGCCTTCGGCCGAGCACAGGATGTTGGAAGGAGATAGATCGCGGTGAATGATTCCCAAGGGCTCGCCCGAAGGCGAACGACGACGATGGGCGTAGGCCAGCCCGGCCAGGATCTCCAGGGCGACGTGCAGGATGGCCTGGGCAGAGAGTGGGCGCTTGCGGCGCGCGCGCCAGGCTATCGAGCGCAGGTCGGCACCTCGGACATACTCCATGACGATGAACAGTCGGTCCTCCGAAGTCACCAGGTCGAAGGTGCGCACGATGTTCTGGTGGTCCAGGGTGGCCGAGATCTTGGCCTCGCGGAAGAAAAGATCGCGGAATTCGGGCCGGCTGGTGAATTCCGGCAGAAGTTGCTTGAGCACGACTTCCTTCTCGAAGCCGCCAGCGCCGATCTTCTTGCCGACATAGATGGCGCCCATGCCTCCCTCGGCCAGATACCGCTCGATGCGGTATTTTCTCGCGGAGATCTGTGCCACCATTTCACAAACAGTAAGCTCACCCGCCAACGGACGCAACGTCACCGAACAGCCCATGGCATCCAACCTAGCCGTCTTGCTGAATCTGCGCCGCGCCGCAGAGGAGGAGGCCCAAAAGGCCCAGGCCGAAGCGGTAGCGGCACGCTTGCGTGCCGAGGAGGAACAGCAGCGTCTGGATTCCGCGGCCGAGCAGGCGCGCCATGTGTTGGAACAGGCGACGAAACAACGCGCGGCCGCGACTGCTCCGGCGGTCGTCGCCGACGCGCTCCTTCGTGAACGCTATCGGCAGCGCCTGACCGCCGCAGTTGCGCGAGCTGCAAAGGGGGCGGCCGATCACCGACAAGGCCCGCTCGAGCTGGCCCAGGCCGCCGAGAATGCGGCTGCCGCGCGTGTCCGCCTGGCTAGACAGGAGCGGCAGGCCATCGAGAAGCTGAGAGCACGCCAAGCAGCGGACCAGCACAGAAAGAACGAGCGTCGGGCCGAAGACGCGGTCGGAGACTGGGTGCACGCTTCACAGAACCGACGCAAGCCACGCGGGTAGGAACGGAGGGGAAGCTAGCTCTTTCACCCCAGAGAGCACAGAGAACACAGAGATCAGAAAAGAAGAAGGGGGTTGGACCTCGCTAGTCCAACCCTTCCCTCTCCGGTCCGGCTCTGTGGCCTCTGTGTCCTCTGTGTTGAAAAAGCTAGACCTTCGCGCCGCCAGCCCGGGACGGGGTCGGCGGCGCAAGCGCCGGGGGCTACTTCTCGCTGGGGTTGATCAGTCGGAACTCAGTGCGACGGTTGGTGGCTCGCCCTGAGCCGGTCTTGTTGTCCGCGATGGGCCGCGTGAGACCGTAGCCGATGGCCTGCAAGCGCGCGGAGGCAACCCCGCGTTGGACGAAGTAGGTCTTCACCGAATCGGCGCGACGCTGGGACAGGTCGAGGTTGTAGTCGGCCTTGCCCCGGTTGTCGGTGTGCCCGGAGATCTCTAGATTTACCTCGGGATAGTCTTGCAGGACCTTTACCGCGCGGTCGAGGATAACGTAGGAACCGGCCAGGATTTCCGCCGAAGCGGTCTTGAAGTTGATGCCTTGGATTACGCCGGTGAACTTCTTCACCTCGGCCGGCACCTCGTCGGGACAACCGTCATCATCCTTGTAGTTGTTGAAGGTCTCGGGCTCGTTGGGGCACTTGTCACGGACATCGGGAATGCCATCGCCGTCATTGTCAGGATCCGGGCAGCCGTCCTCGTCCTGGAACCCGTCTTTGTCCTCCGGTTCATTCGGGCACTTGTCGATAGCGTCTGGAATACCGTCGCCGTCGTTGTCGAGATCCGGGCAGCCGTCCTCGTCCTGGAACCCGTCCTTGTCCTCCGGTTCATTCGGGCACTTGTCGAGGGCGTCGGGGATACCGTCGCCATCGTTGTCGAGATCCGGGCAGCCGTCCTCGTCCTGGAACCCGTCTTTGTCCTCCGGCTCATTGGGGCACTTGTCGAGGTTGTCGGGGATGCCATCGCCATCCCGGTCCCCGCTGGACTCCTTGATCACCGTAACGTTCACCCTCTCTATTTCGCCGAAATTGAGGTATACCGAGCCCAGTACCTCCCAGTCAGGCCCTTGGGCGGACATGCGGTCACCCTTGGGAAAGCCCAATACGGTCCACGGGCCCATGATTCGCCCGTCGGCGCGCAGCCCGGTCCACGGGGTGAACCCGATCTTGAACCCCACCCCGGCGTGCATGAACGCCCAGGTGTCATTTCCCACCACCTCGGGCTTGTCGACCAACGAGGTCAACGCGCCCATGCCGGCCAAGATGAAGGGCTGAAACACATGGCTGTCAGTGAGGTTCAGGATCAAGTTACCGCGATACCCGAAGACCCACATCGCCGACTGGTCGTTGCGCGTCCTGGTTGGGGTTATGCCCACCTCTGCTTCCACCCCGAGCCAGCGGTTGAAGTGCAGGCCCAACCGGCCGCCGAAAACCCCGCTCGTTCTGGGCGAAATGCCCACCCAATCAGTCCCCGTCGGCGGATCGGTATCTACGTGCGGATAGCTTCCCAACGAGTGCTTGGGGTAGAACCAGTGAGCCCCGCCAAGAATGGCGAAGTCGAAGCGGAACTCCGGTGGTCCCGCTTTACTTATGACAACATCCTTGGACTCAGCAGCCACGCTTTGCCCGCCCATCAACAAAACAAGAGCGCCCAGGGTGATCGAGCCAGTACGAAGCCATCGTTGCGGGAAAATGTTCATGGGGACAACCTCCGTCTGATATCGAAGGGACTGACGACGTTTACGCCCATAGCCCACCGAGACAAGGGCAGCATAAGGGAATTGTTGGTTCTTGGCTAGGAACAACCGGCGACAGCTACGCGCCGCCCTGCAGCGGAAGACAGGTGGAGCAGCCGCTCCCTTGGCGCGTAGCGCCCTGCACGTCGCTCCAGCCGGCGTGCTCACGCGCGGTCGGCTACTGACACACGGTCGCCGTTAGGACGGCAGGAGCGACCGCGCGAGCGACAACAACTCCTCGGGACGGAAGGGCTTGGAAAGCAGTCTGGCCGAGCCCAGGCGCTCCACTTGCGTGCGCAGGTGATCATCGCCAAACGCGGTGACCACGATGATGGGCATGGTCAAGCCTGCGTTGCGTGCGGCCAGCGAAACCTGAAACCCCGTCATCCACGGCATGCGCACGTCCGTGATCAGCAGATCCACCGGCTTCTCGTCGGTCAGGAGCATGATCAGATCCCCCCCGCTGGCGGCCTCCGCGACCTCCGCGCCCAGGCTTTCGATCAACTCACGAAGCGCCGCGCGCATGTCATCGTTGTCCTCGGCGATGACCACGCGGCGGCTTCTGGTCTCTTGACTCATGAACGATCCTCCTCCGAATTCAGTGTGCACCCGCTCACCACCTTTTGCCTGCAAGCCTACAACATGGAGACGCCGTGTCCACGGCGCTTTTCGCGTCCCTGGGGCCGGCCGGGATCTCCACCTCATTGCCGTCGTGAAAGGGCGCCTATATCGCCGTCGTCTTCTCGCATCATGGAGAAACTGTGGCAGCGTCAGCGGTCAACCACGAGCACGCCGGCAGGCCGCCGGCACGCCGGCCGGCCTGTGGCTGGTGCTGCCCGCCAGAAATCCTAGAAGCCAGGCACACTTCGGGCAGCACGCGAGCGCCCGAGCCGCGAGGCCGAACGGCCGAGCGGGGGAAGGGGGGAAGCCTCCGACACTCGGGACCTGCCGCCCGCCCCGCCCGCCCCTCGGGCTTCGCCCTCGCCCTCGCCGTCGGGCTTTGCCCGACGGGCGAGGCCGAGCGAAGCGAGCGGTGGGCGGGGTGGCGGGTAGGGGCCGAAGGGGGCACACCCCTCCGTAGACCGCGTCTCTTGGTCTCGCGCAAGAATCACGCCCCTGTGGAAGCGGGTTAGCACCGGACTTCATGGCATTATGGCGGTCCGTCCATGGGGCGAAACCTCAAGAACGCTCGACCCACAGGCCGAGCCCGCGCCGCACGACCGACTGGCCCGTACGGGAGGGAGCCTGTCCACATGCCACACTCGGACGTCACCGAGGCTTCGGCTCGATCCTGGCTCGCGCCACTCGGTGCCTTTGTCGCGTTGCTGGCTCTCTACGTTGCCACCCTGGCGCCCACCGTCGCGGGCGGCGACAGCGGCGAGCTGACCGCTGCGGCCGTCACCGGGGGCGTGCCCCATCCCCCGGGCTATCCCGTCTTCGCGTTGCTAGCCCGGCTGTTCGGGATCCTGCCCTTTGGCCCTTGCATCGCCTGGCGGGTGAACCTGCTCTCCGCCGTGTCCACTGCGGCAGCGGCCGGCCTGCTTTGTGCGACCGCCCAGCTGTGGACGGCAAGCGCCTCAGCCGGTCTGCTGGCGGCAGCGCTGTTTGGCACCAACCCTCTGGTCTGGCACCACGCTACCTCGGCCGAGGTGTTTGGTCTGAACGCCATGTTCGGAGCGCTTGCCCTCTTCCTGTGGTTGCACATCGAGCGTGCGCCTGCGCGACGCTTGGTTCTCGCCCTGGCTTTGGCCTGCGGCCTAGGCATGGGCAACCACCACACCTTCGTCTTCATTGGGGCACCGGTGTTTCTGCGCGCGCTGTGGGTCGCGCGACGCGAGCTGCGCGCGTCCGGGGTGGCGCTGGCCGTGCTCGGCGGCGTGCTGGGTCTTCTGCCCTACGCCTATCTCGCCCTCGCGTCTCGGTCGGCAGCGACGGTGTCCTGGGGCGACCAGAGCACACTTGACGGTCTGCTGGGCCACTTCCTGCGCCGCGACTATGGGACCTTCAGCCTGGGAAGAGCAAGCAGCAAGGCCGATGCGTTCGTCGAAACCGGCACGTTCTTCCCCACCCTCTATCTAATGTTGGGCGCCTCGCTGCGACGGCTGCTCGGATTGGGGCCGCTCCTGGCGGTTGCGGCGTATGCCTTGGCTCCGCGCAAGCGACCAGACCGCGCCCAGGCCCGGGTCCTGCTCGCTCTTCTGCTCGGCTACGCCCTGGTGTTTTGCGCTATGTCCAATATGTCCACGGGCAAGGCGCTTTACCGGAGCGTCTTGTCCCGCTTCTTCATTCAATCTGACCTGCTCATGGCCCTGGCTGCGGGAATCGGCTGGGCCTGGCTCTTCCGTCGGCTGGAGGCACGCGCCGCCTCTTCTTCTCGGGTGTCGCGGTTGTCCCTGGCGGGCGCGGGCCTGGTCTTTCTGGCCGGGGCAGTCGTCAACGCGGGTGCGAGTCAGCGGGGCAACACCGTGTTTCGCGACTTCGTCTCCGTCGCCTTTGCCTCGCTGCCCCGTGACGCCATGGTGGTCACCATGGGCGATCACCTGACAGGGGCGGTCTTCTACTTCCACGAAGTCGAGAAGCTGCGACCCGACGTGATCCACCTTGACCAGCAGTTGTTGGGCTTCCGCTGGTACTGCGACCGCGTGCTTCGCCACCACCCTGATTTGACCATCCCGGCCGGCGTGTACCTGCCGGGGGGTTTCAACATCAAGCAACTCATGGACGCCAACCGTAGCCGTCCCTTGGTGGTACTGGACCGCTTGGGAACCTGGGACGAAAGCTGGAAGAGTGGCTACAAGCTGGCCTCTGCGGGACTCACCCATCCCTTGGTTCCTGCCGACCGCTTTCCCAGCTTCGAACAGTGGGCCGAGCGTGACCGACAGGCCATGGGCAGCTATGACCCCAGGGCGGCTCTGCTTTCTCCCCTCGGCTCGTGGGAGCAAATGCTGGGCGAGTTGGCGCTGAACACGCAGGCCTAGCGAGCTCACCTAGCGCTGGTATACAGTCACGATGCGGGCAACACTGAGGCGCCCGCGCGCTTGGCGGTGAATTTGCTCGAGGACATTGTGCGCCGGGTGGGCGGCTCGCCCGCGCTCGGCATCCCCGCCGAGCCGGGCCTCCCGACCCTCGACCTCAACGCCAGCGTCCTCAAGAATCTCGGCATCGGCTACGAGATTCTCTCGCACTTTGATCCAGCCTTCACTCCCCGCACGGTCAAAGCGTGGGAATTGTTCGTCGCCAAAGCCCCGGCCACTGATTCTGACCTCCCAGCGGCGCGAGCCTACGTGGAACGGGCTCACGCAGCCGCGCAGCATTGAGGACCGAACTGCGCTGCTTCCAGAAGCTGATGCCCCTGCCGTCGCGAAACGCCTGCGGCATCCCTTTCGCGCCGCCCTGCAGACCGTCGACCTTGCGCAACGCGCGGTGCTACCCTGAAGCCAGCCCCGCCTTGCAGACGCGGCGGCACTTGACCATGAGCGATATGACGCCATATCTTAGAATCTAGTAGTAGACGGTCTGCAAGGGCCCTTTCGCGCCCTGAGACTGACACCCCACAAACAAGGAGAACGAGCGACCGATGAAAAAGTCCGATCTGGTGGACCTCGTGGCCCAGCGGCAGAGCTTGCCCCGGCCTCAGGTTGAAGCAACGATTGATTGCCTGTTGGATGCCCTGGCCGAAGGCCTGGCCAAGGGAGAGAGAGTAGACTTCCGGGGGTTCGGCGCCTTCGCTGTTCGCGAGTCCGCGGCGCGCAGCGGGCGCAATCCACGCACCGGGGAAACCATCCAGATTGCAGCCCGTCGGACGCCAACTTTCAAGGTGGGGAAGGAGCTACGCGACCGCGTGAACGGCGAACGCCCGGCCGCGCAGTAGGACGGAGACTTCGAGGAACGCAGTTCATGGGAACGCGCCTTTTCGTAGGCAACCTCTCCTACACCGTGACCGAGCTGGAGCTGAAGGAGGCCTTCTCCAGCGAGGGCATAGAGGTCCGCAGCGTCCGTTTGGCCTGTGAGCGCGAAACCGGCCGCCCACGCGGTTTCGCTTTTGTTGAAACCGCAACCGACGACGGTGCCAAGCAATCTATCGAGAAGCTCGGCGGCCGCCTCGTGCAAGGCCGCGCATTGATCGTCGAGGAAGCCCAGGCCAGGCCAGCACCGTCAGGGCCGCGGCCGGGTGGCCCCGGCGGGCCCCCGCGCTTTGGCAGCGCGCGGCCCCCGGGTGGGCCACCGGGTCCCGCTGGCGGAGCCCCGCGCTTTTCCGGACCCGCAGGTCCGTCGACCGGACTACAACGGAACTTCGGCCCGCCGCGCCCGCCCGCAGACGGCGCAGGAGGCCATGAACGCGCCGCTGGCAAGCCCGACGGCCGGCGCGAACGCCCGGAGAAAAAACGCTCAACCCGGCCCAAGCCCGAGGAGCGCGAGCGTGGCAACTGGCGCTGGAAGGGCGTTCTCGACGAGGACTAGGCAGCGGGGTCGCGATCGAGACTGACCTTGTTCTTGCGGATGGTTGTGAGGCGCCTCGGGAGATCATCCCGTTGCGGCTGCGCGTACCCCCCGAGTGCGAGGGGTGGCGCCTCGACCATTTCCTCCAGCACCGCATCCGCCGCCTGTCGCGCACCAAGATCCGCACCATCATCGAGCAACAGGTCCGGCTAGCCGACGGACGGCGGCCGCGACCGGCGCTGAGCGTGCGGGCGGGCGAGACCATCATCGTCGACCGTCCCGCGCCCGTGGAGCCCGAAGTGCCTCGCCGCTTCGATATTCTGGCCGAGGACGAAACCTTCCTTGCCCTCGACAAGCCAGCCGGGCTGCCTATGCACACCACGGCCAAGTTCTGGAAGAACACCTTGGTCGCACTCTTGCGCGAGCGCTTTCCCAGCGAGGCACTGCAGATCTGTCACCGCCTGGATCGTGAGACTTCGGGTGTGCTCCTGGTGGCCCGCGGGCGTGTGGCGGCTTCGTTCTTGAAGCGCGCGTTCGCACAGCGGCTGGTAAAGAAGAACTACTTGGCCCTGGTGCACGGCGTGCCGGCGGAGCCTGAGGGCGTGATCGATCGGCCGATGCGGCTGCTCGACACAAGAACCCGCATCATGATGGGCGTCGCATCCGATGGTCTGCCCGCGCTGACGCGTTTCCGGGTGGTGCGCTGCTTTGCCGAGCACGCGCTGGTCGAGGCCTTGCCCGAAACTGGCCGACAGCATCAGATCCGGGTTCACCTGGCCTCTATCGGTCATCCCATCGTGGGCGACAAACTCTATGGCGCCAGCGAGCAGGCCTTCATGGACTACTGCGATGGCGGGCTGACGCCCGAACTGCTCGCGGCCTTCGATGGCCTGCCCCGCCAGGCCCTGCACGCGGCGCGCCTGTGCTTTCCGCACCCGCGCACGCGCGAGCCCATCACCATCGAGAGCCCGCTGCCCGAGGATCTGATCGAGTACATGAAGGAACTCTAGCCAGGATCTCGCGGGGTTGGCGGGGACCTGTTCCCCGCGTCCGAAGTACATCTCATCCGGCGTCTGGCCCGCAAAGGCCGAGTGCGGAACGACGGTGTTGTGCTGCTCGACGTATCATGCCGACCAGCTTCTCCAGCGCGAAGAAGCTGTCAGGCTCTCGCATGGATGCGTTCGGTAGCAAGCATCGATTCTCCTATGCTAAGAAGACTTGTTCAAATGCCCTTGGCTCCGCCCTAGGCATGCTGCGTCCGCGGCATTGCACGATGGCTTTCTACCCACGGCTTGAGATGAGAATGGCCATGTCGAAGATTCAAACGCTGGCATCGGTTGGCTTCGCCTGCGGCCTCGCCGCTTGTACGTTCTCCCCCAACGTGCCGAACGGCCATGTCCGTTGTACGAGATCGGCCGATTGCCCGTCTGGATACAATTGCGACAAGGTTACGCCGCCAGAAGTTGGCGCGTGGGCGCCGGTCAGCGTCTGCTGCAAAGGAACTGGCTGTGGAGACAAACTGCCCGCGGACGTCATTTCGATACTCTTCCCCGGCGATAGCGGCGCTAACGGACTGAGCTCTCCCGATCTGGCTCTGGCAGATGCACGTCCGGACGGCGGCACCGACAAACCGTCGGATTTGGCCCCCAGCGACGCGCTTCCAGATGCCCCCTTCGTGGCTGATACCACACAAACAACTGGAACCGGGGGCGTGACGGGTACGGGAGGGGCAACCAGTTCAGGCGGGACAACCAGCTCAGGCGGGACAACCAGCTCAGGCGGGACAACCAGCTCAGGCGGGACGACCAGTTCAGGCGGGACGACCAGTTCAGGCGGGATGACCAGCTCAGGCGGGACGACCAGTTCAGGCGGGACGACCAGTTCAGGCGGGACGGCTAGTTCAGGTGGGACGACCAGTTCAGGCGAGACGACCAGCTCAGGCGGGACGACCAGTTCAGGCGGGACGACCAGCTCAGGCGGGACGACCAGCTCAGGCGGGACGACCAGTTCAGGCGGCAACGGAGGCACGACCGGGACCGGCGGTTCCTCGACCCCGTGCACGCCGATGTGTGCGGGCAGGTGTGGCGGCCCCGACACCTGCGGAGGCACCTGCCCCAACGCCTGTTTGTCGCCACAGACCTGCGGCGGCGGCGGCACGCCCAACGTTTGCGGATGCACGCCGCTCTGCTCCGGCAAGTGCGGCGGCCCCGACGCCTGCGGGGGTAGCTGCCCTAACACCTGTAAGTTGCCGCAGACCTGCGGGGGCGGAGGCACGTCCAACGTCTGCGGATGCCGGCCGGCCTGTTCCGGTGCGTGCGGCGGGGACGATGGTTGTGGGGCCACCTGTCGGGACAACTGCGTGTCGCCAGAGACCTGCGGCGGCGGCGGCACGCCTAACGCTTGCGGATGCACGCGGCTTTGTTCCGGCAAGTGCGGCGGGGACGACGGTTGCGGGACCACCTGTTCGGACGACTGTGTGTCGCCGCAGAGTTGCGGCGGGGCTGGCACGCCCAACGTCTGCGGAACACCGCCGGCCTGCACCACGGCGATCGGGACGGCCACCTGGACGCAAGTGCCCAAGTCCTCGCCTTGGCCGGCGCCGAACCAGAGTTGCCCCATCGTTCACGACACAACCCGCGATCGGTTCATGGTGCTCGACTACCCGGCGACCTGGGAGTGGGATCCGGTGAGCGGCCAGTGGACCAGCCGGACGCCGTCCGCCAGTCCGGCACAACGCTATGATCACGCCATGGCGTACGACTCGAACCGGAAGAAGGTGGTGCTGTTCGGTGGCTGGAATGGGACGGCACTGAGCGACACCTGGGAGTGGGACGGCGCCGCCGGGACCTGGTCGCAGCGGAATCCCAGCGTGGTCCCGCCCGGGACCGAGCGCCACGGCATGGCCTACGATCCGATTCGCGGCCGGGTGGTGATGGTTCCGGGCCCGAACGTCATCGGGCCGACGACCTGGGAATGGGACGGCAGCAACTGGACCGAACGCTACGCCCCAGCCAATCCCGCACCCTACGGACAACAGGACCTGATGTGGGACTCCGTTGGACAGCGCATCCTCATGCTCAACGGCAGCAGCCAGGCAACGGTCTGGGAGTGGCATCCGACGGACGCGACCTGGATTCGGATTTCCATCGGATGCACGCCCTCCCTTCGAGGTGGGGCTGCCGTCGCGTTTGATTCGGCGAAGGACCAGGTCGTGTATTTCGGTGGCTCGTTCAACCCGGGCACTCTGGTTTACGACCAGGATCTGTGGCGCTGGGCGCCCGACGGCTTTGCATGGAGGGAATACGCCCAGAGCGGAACCTGGCCATCGGGGCGGGACAGCGCCAAGTTCGTCTATGATGCTGTGAGAGGACGGCTCCTAATGTTCGCTGGGGTAGAACAAGGCAGCATCCTCGACGAACTGTGGGAGCTGCGTTACTAACGGCGCAAGATGTACTTTCACAAAGTCGCGCGCCCTTCTTGTCGCTGGCCGCGACTTGAAAGCCCGCTGCCCGAGGATCTAGTCGCGTACATGAATGAACTCTAGCTACTCGATGCCCGCGAGCGGGCCACCCTTGGCGAGCAGACAGTCGACGCGGGCGGAGATCTGCGGATCCTCCACCAGGAGGGGCGCGTGCTGAGGCTTGCGGCGGGCGTCGATCACCAGTGATCCCTGGCAGCCCCAGTGTTTGTCGGCCGTGGCCGCCTCGATGCCGCCCACATCCGCCGCCGGATTCGACCGCGAAAAGGTCACCCAGAGAAAGTTGTCCAGGCTGCGGCTGCAGAACTCGCTGTCGTCGACGAGTACCACCAGCGGGAAGACGCACAAGGGATCGTTAGCCCGGAGAGCGGCACAGAACGCGGCAAGATCTGCCGCCATGCCCTCGGCGTCCGGCGTGCAGGCAGGCGCGCGCACCGCGAGCGCGCCAGGCAAGCACACGCGCGCGTCGGCAAAGCCGTCAGGCAGGCGCAGGCCGGGCGGCAGCGCCGTGGGTAGAGCCCGCCGCGGCCGCCCCACGGCGGCCACCACCAGCTTGGATCCTCGGTGCAGGCCTGCGCCCGAGTAGTCGAGGGTGTCGATGGTGGTCTGCGTCTGGAAATGGAGATCGCGGCGCCAGTCGACCCGGGCCAGTACATGCTGCAGAAACGCGCTGACGTCGCGCACGTCCAGCCGCTCATCGTCCTCCGCCGCTGCAATAAACAGGTACTTGGCCAAGGAAAGCTGGCCCTGTCCCAGGATGGCGTTGGCTTGGGTGAGTAGTTCCTGCGGCTCTTGCCGCTCCTCGAACGGCAGGTAGCGCTCGCTGCCCAGGGCGAGCAGCAGGGGGTGCACGCCGGCCGCGTCCACCGCGTGCACCGCGTGCACGCCCGGAAGCAGCGACGAAACCAGCGGACCCGTCAGTTCGTGGATGAGCGAGGCGAAAACGCTGTCCTCCTGGGGCGGCCGTCCGACCACGGTGAAGGGCCAGATGGCGCCCTGGCGGTGATAGATCCGACGCACGCGCAGCACGGGAAAACTGTGGGCCAGGCTGTAATAGCCCAGGTGATCGCCAAACGGCCCTTCGGGCTTGCGAGCGTCGGGATCTACCTCTGCAAGCATGCAGAAGTCGGCATCGGCGTGTACCGGCAAAGGCCAGCCCTTCTGCTCCGCCAGCCGCACGCGCCTGCCCCCGAGCGCGCCCGCAAACGCCAGCTCGGACATGCCTTCGGGCAACGGCATGACCGCGGCCAGAGCCATGGCCGGCGGGCCGCCCACGTATACGTTCACCCGCAGGATCTCGCCACGCCGGATGGTGGCCGCATGGTGGACGCCGATGCCACGCTGGATCTGATAGTGCAGGCCCACCTCGCGGTTCGGCTGGTACTGGCCGCCGGAAAGCTGGATGCGATACATGCCCAGGTTGCTGTGCCCAGATCCTGGCCGATCGGGATCCTCGCTGTACACCTGGGGCAAGGTGATGAAGGCCCCGCCGTCGTCTGGCCAGCATTTGAGTTGCGGCAGATCGCTGACCTCGACCTGTCCGGCGAAGACCGGCCCGCCCGCCACGCGCCGAGGCCGCGTGCGCAACAGGGTCAAGGGTACGCCCGCGTAGCGCAGAGGGTTCCTCCAGGCTGCGCCCGGATCTGCCCGCAGCTCGACCAGGCGGCGGACCCTGTCCAGGCTGTGGCGAAAGATGAAGCGCGCACGGTCCATGGTTCCGAACAGGTTGCTGACCATGGGGAAGCGGCAACCTTTGACCCGCGCGAAGTAGAGGGCAGGGCCGCGGGCGCGGAACACGCGGCGCTGGATCTCGGCCGCCTCCAGGTGCGCGTCGACCTCAACCTCCACACGTCGGAGTTGGCCCGTCCGCTCCAGGTCATCGACGCAATCCCTGAGCGAGGCGTAGGCCATGCGATCCGGGCTAGTTCATGCCGCAGCCGGGTCGGCCTCGGCCCTGACAGGAATCGCAGGCGCTCGGCTCGCGCGTCTGCTGGCCATGGCCGACGCTCACCACGGATAGCACGCGCTCCAGGTCGGCGGACTGGCAGGCCGGGCAAATGGGCACCTCGGCGCCGAAGACCAGCGCCTCAAACTGCTTGGAACACTTGCGGCACACGTACTCGTAAAGCGGCACGACTTACTCCTTTGCGGCAAGCGTAGCACGGCGGCGTGTCAGTCCAGTGGCTCCTCGCATTCAGCACGAACCACGTCGTCCAGGCTCTCGCGGCGAGCGACCAGGGTGGCGCGGCCTGCATCCCACAGCACCTGAGGCACCCGGCCCAGCGATACGTAGTTCGAGCTCATGGCCGAGCCGTAGGCACCCGCATCGTGGAGCACCAGCAGATCGCCCGGCTCGGGCCGTGGCAAGAGTCGCGGCACAAGCAACTCGTTTTCGTCGCGCGTGAACACATCGCCGCTTTCGCACAACGGCCCGGCCACCACCAGCGGCTCGGGTGTTCGGCTGGCGCCGGCCCCCACCACGGTAATGTGATGGTACGAGCCGTACATGGCCGGCCGCACCAGGTCGCAAAACCCCGCGTCCACCATGACGAACTGGTGGCCCGAGCCCTTAGAGTTCGTGCGCGTGCTCTTGATGTCATGAACCCGGCACACCAGAGCGCCTGCGCCGGCCACCGCGTAGCGGCCGGGCTCAATCTCGACGCGAATGGGACGTCCGGCGGCTTGAGCGAAGCGACCGACCGCGTCCTCGAGCACTGGCCGGTACCAAGAGAGATCATAGGCTGGCTCGTTCGGCTGGTAGGGATGGGGGATGCCGCCGCCAAAGTTCACCGCGTTCGCGTCGGGGAATCCGGGTAGGATCGCCTCGAAGAAGTCCACCAGCTTGCGCATGTTCTGATCGAACTCGCGCGGCTGGGGGCCGGTGCCGACATGCGCGTGCAACCCCACGACGGTCAGCCCGGCGGCAGCGGCGGCCTGGCGCAATTGCTCAAGGTCCTCGTGCCACACCCCATGCTTGGAAGAAGGGCCGCCGGTATCGCATTCCTGCACATGGCCATGCCCGAAACCGGGGTTTGCACGCACGGCAACCGGGCCACGGTAGCCGACCGCTGCAAGCTGCCGGAGCATGCCTGGAGATCCCAAGTTCGGCAGAATGTGATTCTGCTGCAACACCTCCAGCGCGTTGTCGCGGAATACGTCGGCGGTTAGCAGGATCCGGGGCGGGTCAGTCCCGCCGGGAAAACCAGCGCGCATCGCGCGTAGCACTTCGTTGCCGCTCACGGCGTCGATCCACAAACCTGCCTTGCAGACCAGCTCCAGCACCTGCCGGACCGAATTCGCCTTCATCGCATAACGCGTAACGACTTGCGATCCCGCAACCAGGGCCTGCAGGCGGCGAAGGTTTCCCCGCAGGACTTCTGCGTCGAGAAGGAAGAAGGGCGTGCCCACGCGAGTCGCGAGCTTGCTCAAGGGGTAGGTGTCGAGGTTCATCGGCGGTGTGAGTCTAGCCGAAAACTGGCGCTGCATCGTTGACGCAATGGGATAAACAAACCCCTGCTCGAATTGCGTGCGACGCATTGATTAACCTGCGCACCTCACCTAAACTGGCGTGGTCGAGGGACGCAACCGCGTGGGCTCGGGCGAGCTTGCCCCGGCTGAGCCTGCCGCGGGAGATGCGGAACTCACTTCGGGCTCCGCATCGTGCACCTGTCTCGACAGCGAGGCATAACTTGTCTGAGCATTTTCGACGAACTGATCCCCGATACGCACGCCGCCTAGAAGTGGAGGTCCTTGTCGGCGAAGACCGACAGGTGGCCGCCACGCGCAACATCTCACTGGGAGGCGTGTTCGTGGAAACCGCGACGCCGCTTCCTTTGCAGACGAGGGTACAGATTCGCTTCCGCATTCCCTCGCAGTCTGAGCCGATCGAGGTGGGCGGCGAGGTCCGCTGGGTTGAGCCCGGCGGAGCGGAGCAGCTTCCCGGCATGGGCATTCGCTTCCAAGGCCTACGTGCCCGCGAGGTGTGGGCGCTCAATCGGTTTTTCCAGGGCTGAGGGGCTCTCCGCATCCGTCAGCCGCAGCTTTAGGCCGCCGAGCTTCTCGCGCAGGACTCGGTTCTCGGCCGTCAGGTAGTCGACCTCCGACTGCTTTCTTCGCGTCCGCTGCAAGGACTGCGGGCACAGCAGAACTACATTATGGCGGTTGCCGTTGGCTACCCGAGATTCGCGTACTTCATGAGAAACCCGCACACTTGATCCACTGTCATCCTTCCTGTCGACAAGGCCAGGCTTCTAGCAAGCGCGGGGCTGAAGGTCGCGACGTCGGTTCGTTCGATCTTGTTCCAGATCTGGCAGAAGTTCTTTGCGGGGTTCGTCAGGTATCCGACGATTCTGTCGAGCGTCTCCTGCTGGAACGGCAGTCTTGTTGCGGCTTGCGAAACCACGAACACACCGAAGTGAGAGCGCCTTTCGTATTCGGCAAGCGCGCGGTGAATGTCCTTGTCCTTGACCGATACGATTGAATGCGTTGCGACTCTCACATTCTTCTTGCCCAATGCCTCCTTCATTTCGCCCACAATACCGTTTTCGTCAGCAGGAGCGTGCATGATTAGAATGTCATTTTCCTTGTTCGTATCCCGGCCGCGGCCTTCCACGATCAAGTCCATCGCTGCGTCGCGCCATCCCAGGTCTTGCTCGATCTTCAGTGCGACGAAAACCGCGGATATGGATTCGTGAAGGTAGGGAGCCGTGACCGCGGCGATGTCGGCCAGCAATTGCGCCTGGATTTTGTCGATGTTGTCGCGAAGGTGGTTGTGAAACTTGACGGGAACCGCGAGTTTCAATACGTATTCGTAGCGCTCGGCCTCGGCGTC
>Ga0182017_10000708_pt1 | contig 26163 bp, 20 predicted proteins | sample 712E3DmetaG_FD_120492 | JGI IMG/M metagenome (GOLD analysis project Ga0182017, IMG submission 120492) | Permafrost microbial communities from Stordalen Mire, Sweden - 712E3D metaG | ecosystem: Environmental > Terrestrial > Soil > Wetlands > Permafrost | place: Sweden: Stordalen | collected... | reverse complement strand
CTTGCACATCCATCCGAGGCCTCCTTGCCACGCCAGGCGAAGCATGCGCGACCGGAGACCTTGGCGCAATACCTAACTTGCGCCGAACTGCGCGCAAAAACTAAGCGGAATGCGTATTACACGAGCCGCCTCCAAAAAGCCACGCTCGCCCGCTTCCGTGACGCTCTATGACTTTACAGTCATTGTCGGTTTGCGCCACACATCGCCGCCGGCAGCACATCACCCCGGAGGCCCAGCGAGCGCAGGCGGCAGCTTACTTCGCTCGATCTGGCCCTCTTTACAGTGCTCGCACAGCCCCTTCACGCGCACTTTTCCGTAGCCCGTGCACTTTGGACAGACAATCGACCCTGTGGCACGAATCCAGTCGCGATAGTGTTCTTGTATGACCAGCGTACGGCCATAAAAGACAGTGGTTGACTGTCCTTTTGGACATTCGCTTGGGCGGTCGTCCTGCCTCAGACTTCCGCGGTCCTCCTGACTGATAATAGGATTAAGAAACAGCTCATCGCCATTCGGTACACGGATGCACAGGGTACCGCACTTGGCGCAGTCTATACGCCCACGGGCCTGGCAAATGTTACAGGGTTCCAGGTGACTGCCTTGTGCCTGGCGCAGGCCCGCACCGCGCTGCGTCAGGATGGTCACTTTTCCAGTTCCGGCGCAATTGGAGCAGTCTATGTTTCTCTTGCCTTGGCAGTCCGGACATATGCAATACCCTTTGCCGTCACATCCAAAGGCGTGCTCGCGCTTGCAGATCACGTACTTGTTCTTGAAGTCGCCGCCACACCATGGACAAGTGACCAGCGCACTCTCTGGCTTACGTTCTTCCTGAGCAGCCGGCGGGGCGGGCCGGTTTCTTTCGGATTCGAGCTGTCGGACCTTGGCCGTTAGCTGCTGAACTTGGGCCGTCAGCTCTTGTTTGGCCTTCTGCAGGTCGGTCGTGCGCTCGTCGAGGGCCTTCTGGCGGTCGTCGAGGGCCTTCTGGCGGTCGTTGAACTGGGCGTTGGCACTTTCGATCGTGCGGTTAGCGGCATCCAGCGCCTGTCTGACGGCGCCCAGTTCTTTGACGGCACTGTCGAGCTCCGCTTTCGTGGCTGTGCCATGCTGAAGGTACCTGACGGGAACATAGGCAGTACCAAGAGCCGCAACCACGAGGATCGCGATTTTGCCGGTCTGATTCACGTCGTTTTCTCCTTGTGCTCGAGTTCAGGAACGCGTTGACATGCGTGGGGGCGAGATTTACTGCGCGTACGCCGGTGCGGAGTGGCGGGTTGAACGCATCCGCGATGCGGGATGCGGTTGCCGCGGATCTGCAGCATGCACGGGTCGGGCATCTTCGGCCTGGTGGCTTGCTCATGCCGTGCCGCGCTCGCGCGACGCTGCGTCGGGCAGCCACCGGGGTGCGTGAAGCGCACGCGGAGGAAACTCGACGCGGAAGCGGAGCGACGGCGTACCGCCGTATCCGGTCCAACGGGCCGGCAACAGCGCTGGCAACTGACGGTAGGAAACCGCATCCCTGGCATACGCCTGTCACCCCGAGATGGCGACACGAGCTACGGTTGTATGTTACTCCGGCGCTAGCACGGACACAAGGGGGTCGGTGTCGCGTTCAGATGTCTTGGCAAATCGCGAACAGACGCGACCTGCCCTACCGCCTGGGCGGGCGGCGGCGATATGATAGGGTGAACGCACAGGAGACGCCGATGGGACAACAAGGCGATGATTCCACGAAGCTGATCGAGGTCAGGACCGAGGAGCAGGCGGCGCTGATCGTCGCGGCCCTGGCGGACGCCGGGATCAGTGCAAAGGCGCAGGGCGGCCTGACCGCCGGGTTCCGCGTTGAAATTCCCGGCGGTGTCGACGTTTTCGTGCAGCGCGCCGACCTGGACCGCGCCCGTGAGATCCTGCGCGAGATCAAGATCACCTGAAGCGGGGCGCGAGTGGGAAGCACGTGGTCCGCCACGGTCGGCAGGGGCGCCGGCCGCTACATTTCCCAGGGCACCGCCGCCGGGGTAGGATAACATCGCGTGCGTGGGCCGAACGACCCCGCCCTTGCGGGCACGGCAGGACCAGAGCGCACGTGCGGGCGAAATAGCCCCGCCCTCGCGGGCGGGGTTCGGATAGGAACGGGCCGATCGTAGCGGGCTGATGGATGCGGCCCGCGCGGGTGAGGTGGCGGCGTGATGCGGGTGAACGGGCTGGACGTGGAGCCGGTCATCGGGCTGGAAGTGCACGTCCAGCTCGCGACGCGCACTAAGCTGTGGTGCCGCTGCCCGCTGGAGTTCGGGGCGGAGCCGAATTCGCGCGTGTGCCCCGTTTGCCTCGGGCTGCCGGGGGCGCTGCCGGTGCTGAACCGGCAGGCGGTCGAGCACGCGGTGCGGACCGCGGTCGCGCTGAATTGCCAGGTGGCCGGGTTCACGAAGTGGGACCGCAAGAGCTACTTCTACCCCGATCTGCCGAAGAACTACCAGATTTCGCAGTACGACCTGCCGCTGGCCAGCGGCGGCGTGTTCGAGTTCCCGATCGACCACCGCTTCGCCCGCGTGCGGCTCATTCGTGCGCACCTGGAGGAGGACGCCGGCAAGAACGTGCACGATTTTCCGGGGTTCACCGGCGTCGATCTCAATCGGACCGGCACGCCGCTGCTGGAAATCGTGACCGAGCCCGATCTGCACTCGGCCGAGGAGTGCCGCGAGTTCGCCGTGCAGTTGCAGCGGCTCGTGCACTACCTGGGCGTGAGCGAGGCGAACATGCAGATGGGGCACATGCGGTTCGAGCCGAACATCAACGTGATCATTCACGCGGACGGCGCCGAGCACCGCACGCCGATCGTCGAGGTGAAGAACCTCAACTCGTTCCGGTCGCTGCACGGGGCGGTCGCGTACGAGATCAACCGGCAGGTCGAGGCGTGGCAGGCGGACGGGGTCGAGGCGGCGACCGGCAACAAGTCGAACCGCGGGTGGGACGACGAGCGTGAGGTCACGGTGCCGCAACGGGAGAAGGAGGAGGCGCACGACTACCGGTATTTCCCCGACCCGGACCTGGTGCCGCTGACGATCGACGCGGCGTGGGTCGCCGAGTTGAAGGAGCACACGCCGGAGCTGCCGATCTGCCGGACGGAGCGGTTTATCAGCGAGTACAAGGTGCCGCCGAAGGACGCACCGGCGCTGGTGGACGATCGGGCGACAGCGGACCTGCTCGATCATGCGGCGGAGGCGGGCGGCGACAAGGCGACGCTGGCGAAGCACTTTCTCAGCTTCTGGTCGCGGCGGGCGAACGAGCGCGGCCAGACCGTCGCGGGGCTGGGCGTGCCGGCGGGGCATTTGGCGGAGTTGGCCACATTGCAGGCGAGCCGGAAGATCAACGCGACGGCGGCGGCACAGGTCGCGGACGCGCTGCTCGGTCGGCGCGACGCAGCGGGCGCGACGACGCCGTCGCCGGCGAAGCTGGCCGAGGAGCTGGGGTTGCTGCAAAGCCGGGACGAGGACGAGATCGCGGCGTGGGTGAACGAGGCGCTGGCGAAGAACGAGAAGGCGGTACAAGACGCCATTTCGAACCCGAAGAAGCTGCAGGCGTCGCGCGGGTTCCTGGTCGGGCAGGTGATGAAGCTGTCGGGCGGGCAAGCAGACCCGAAGATCGTGGGCGAGCTGATCGGAAAGCGGCTGGGCGAGATTGCGGGGCGTACGTAGGCGGCCGCGGGGGCTACAGCGCGGCTCGGCTCGCTATACGACGGGGTTTCTCGGAGGCACTACGCTAGCCCACGATGAGGTCCGCCAGACGCCGCTTGGGCACGTGGTGCACGCCGGCGCTGTCACGCCAGTATTTTATGTCCCCACTGGCGCCGACCGTCTCGAGCACCACAGTCTCTTTCGGCCGCCCCAGGGCCAGCACGAGCAGGATCTCGTAGGGGGCGGGGATCGCCAGGACCCGGCCCAGTTTGTCCCGCTGAATAGACCCGATCATGCACCCGCCCAGCCCGCGCTCGACGGCGCCGAGCAACATGCTCTGGGCGACGATCCCGTGGTCGCAGCCGAAGGACGGGCTGATCTCCTTGTCGCCGAGGATGACGATGTACGCGGACGGCCGCTCGCCCTCGACGGGCCCGGGCCAGTCGGCGAGATAGCCCGCCCAAGCGAGATGCGGGAATATCGCCGCGTTTTTCACCGGTTCCGCGGACAAGACGAACTTCAACGGCTGCCGATTTGCGGCGGACGGCGATAAGCGCGCGAGGTCGACGAGTTCCTCGAGCGTGCCGCGGTCGACCGCCACGTTCTGATGGAACCGCCGGTAGCTTCGATTCCGCTCGATCAGCTCGCGCAACATGGTGGCCTCGCTTTCTTCGGGTGCCGCGTGCGTGTCCGGGCTCGATGATAGGCGGAACGTGCCCGGCCGGATACGCCCGTGTGGTCCCATGCACCGGCCCGGCGCGGCGCGTTCGACGCGTGCCCGCGGCCTCTCTATAATGCGGTGCCGCGAAGGAGTTTGTCGAATGGCAGCGGACGGAATGCCGCCGATCGCCCAGCTCAGGGGTCGCCCCCTCGGGCGCATCCTGATCAAGATGGGCAAGCTGACGCGCGCCCAGGTGTCCGAGGCCCTGGAGCTGCAAAAGAAGAAACGCGGGCCGCTCGGCCAGCTCCTGATCGAGATGGGCTACGTCGAGAAAGCCGACGTCAACCGCGCCCTGGCGGCGCAAGTCGGCATGGAATCCATCAAGCTCGGCGACATCGACATCGCCCAGAACGTGATCGACATGATCCCGGCCCAGATGGCGCACGCGTACCGCGTCATCCCGACGGAATACGACCGCGAGTCGAACACGCTGGGCGTCGCCCTGGCGCACCCGGACAATTTTCACGCCACCGACGACCTAAAAACCCTCATGGGCTTCAACGTCCTCGCGCGTATCACCACCGAAGAGGACATGACCGAGGCCCTCAACCGCTACTATCCCGAAGAGGCCGCGCAGAGCATCAGCGACATCATCGGCGAGCTATCCAGCGACGACGACGTGTCCCAGCTTGCAGGACGCGGCGAGAGCATCGACCTGGACCAGCTTAAGGCGGCGGCCGAAAGCAGCCCGGTCAAGAAGCTCGTCAACCTGGTCCTGCTGCAGGCCATTCGCGACAAGGCCTCCGACATTCACTTCGAGCCGTTCGAGGACGAGTTCAAGATGCGCTACCGCATCGACGGCGTGCTGTTTGAGATGGTCCCGCCGCCGAAGCACGTCGCGATGGCGATCTCCTCGCGCATCAAAGTTATGGCGAGCTTGGATATCGCGGAGCGGCGCGTTCCGCAGGACGGGCGCATCGAGCTGCTCGTCGAGCGGCGGCCGGTGGACTTGCGGGTGAGCGTGCTGCCGACCATCTTCGGCGAAAGCGTCGTCTTGCGCGTGCTGGACCGGGCGCAGGTGAATCTGGACATCGCGCAGATCGGGATGCGTGAGGACGACCTGAACATTCTCCGCCAGCTTCTAACGAAGCCGCACGGGATTATCATCGTGACCGGTCCCACGGGCTCGGGGAAGACCACGACGCTGTACTCCGCCCTCCGGGAGCTGAACACCGTAGAAGTGAAAATCCTCACGAGCGAGGACCCGGTCGAGTACGACATCGACGGGATGGTCCAGTGCCAAGTCAAGCCGGACATTGGGCTTACATTCGCGCGCTGCCTGCGCAGCTTCTTGCGGCAGGATCCGGACATCATCCTGGTCGGCGAGATTCGTGACCTGGAAACCGCGCAGATCGCCGTCCAGGCATCGCTGACCGGCCACCTCGTGTTTTCCACGCTGCACACCAACGACGCCCCCAGCTCGATCGCGCGCCTCCTTGATCTTGGGATGGAGCCGTTCCTGGTGACGGCAACGCTGGAAGCAGTTGTAGCACAACGACTTGTGCGAAAAATCTGCGACAACTGCAAGGAGGAGTACGAGCCCGCCGAAGCGCAGCTCATCAGGCTCAACCTACGACCCGAGGACGTCTCCGGACGCACGTTCTTCTACGGCAAGGGCTGCGAATACTGCAATCATACGGGGTACAGGGGCCGGCGCGGCATCTTCGAGACCATGATCCTCGACGATGACCTGCGCGAGTTGATCATGAAGCACACGTCCACCGCGGTTCTCCGGAAGGAAGCACGCAAACGGGGTATGCGGACGCTCCGAGAGGCCGGTCTGCTAACCCTGTTCGACGGGGTCACGACGATCGAGGAGATCGTGAAAGAGACGCTCTCGCTGGACGACTTTGAATAACCGCTCCGCGGACAGGACCGGCACCGCTCCCGAACGCGCCCGCGGTGCGCCGAGCACGGCCCTACGGTCCGATATTCCGGAAGATGTGTGTAGCCGTGGTCACTTGGTGGTATCCATAATGGGATGACGAACAGCACGTCGCGACGCCGCAGCTTGCCCGTGACGAGTCTTGGAGGTGTGCGGCGGTCGGCAGTGCAGCTTGCTGGGAGCGGTTGGTATGGCCATTTTCAAATACGAAGCGCTTAATGCGGCGGGCCAGGAAGTGAAGGACGAGGTCGAGGCCCCGTCCAAGGAAGATGCCGTCTCGAAGGTCCGGGCGCTCGGCTACTTCCCCACGAAGGTGGTCGAAAAGGCGGACCGCAAGCAGATGGCGGCCACGAAGGCGGGGGCGAGTGCCAAGCAGCGCAAGGCGGCGGGCACCGGGCTGGGATGGGTAGCCACAAAGCAACTGACCACGTTCACGCGGCAGTTGTCGACGCTGCAAGACGCGGGTCTGCCGATTTTGCGGAGCATTCGCATCCTGGAGCAACAGCAGAAGCCGGGCATGTTGCGGGCGTGTCTCAAGCAGGTCACCGAGGACATCGAAGGCGGGGCGACGCTGTCCGAGGCCATGGCCCGCCACCCCAAGGCGTTCAACCGGCTGTACAGCAACATGGTGGCGGCGGGCGAGGCGGGCGGCGTGCTCGACGTCATCCTCCAGCGGCTGGCGGACTTCCTCGAAAAGGCGCAGCGGTTACGGCGGAAGGTCATCGGCGCCATGATCTACCCGGCGGTGGTCATCTCGATAGCCGGGGGCATCGTGACCTTCATCATGGTGAAGGTGGTACCGAAGTTCCAGACGATCTTCAAGGACTTCGAGGCGCAGCTCCCGGGACTGACCGTGGCGCTGATCAACATCTCCAGTTGGTTCGCCAACGGCACGCCGCCTGGATGGGTGTACATCTTGCTGTCGCCCATCCTGTTGGTCGCGATGTACAAGGTGATTCGGAAGTCGAAGATGGGGCGGCAGATTCTGGACTCCGTCACGCTGAAGATCCCGGTCGTCGGGCAGATCGCCGGCAAGTCGTCGGTGGCCCGCTTCACGCGGACACTGGGGACGCTGGTGGCGGCGGGCGTGCCGATCCTGGAGGCGGTCAACATCACGCGTGAGACGACGGGGAACGAAATCTACGCCAGCATGTTGCAGAAGGTGCACGACGCGATCCGCGAGGGCGACACCTTCGCGAACCCGCTGCGGGCCTCGCGCTCGGTCGATCCGATCGTCGTAAACATGGTCGACGTGGGCGAGGAGACCGGCGAGCTGGACAAGATGCTCATGAAGGTCGCGGACAACTACGACGAGGAGGTCGACACGCTGGTGGCCTCGCTGGTGAGCCTGCTCGAGCCGATCATGGTCGTGGCCCTGGGCGGGATCGTCGGGTTCATCGTGGTCGCGTTGTTCCTCCCGCTGGTGACGCTGATTCAGTCGGTCATGCAGCAGTAGCAGGCCGTACAAGAGAGGTGACGCATGCAATCGGGCAAACGACGGCGGCGGGCGGGCGCATTCACGCTCGTCGAGCTCCTGGCGGTCATCGCGATCATCGGGCTGCTCATCAGCATCCTGCTGCCGGCCGTCGGCGCGGTGCGGAAGGCGGCCAAGAACACCGTTTCGCGCTCCGTGCTGTCGAGCCTGCAAACCGCGCTCGACAACTACAAGGCCGACGGGCGCGTGGGCGGCGGCTACCCGTATTCGCGCTCGGATCAAACGACGACGAGCACTCTCGGTCTGCTCAACGTGCAGAGCCCGTATGATACGGGGCGCAAATTTGAGATCTCCGGTGCCGGCTTGCTGGTCTGGGCACTGGCCGGGGCCGACTACCTCGGCACGCCCGGGTTCAACGTCTTTCGCACGGGCGGCACTTCGCCGAGCACGCTCTGGAGCCAGGACACGGACGCGGGCGCGGTGCCCACCGGCAGCCCGGACCCCAGCCAGAGCGGCGCCTACGCAATGCGGACCACCGACGGCCAGCCCGTGCAGCCCCGCGCGACGCGTTTCATCGAGGCCGACAACGCGCGGATCAGCAAGCGCACGGAGGCCTCGGCCCCGGCCCAGTTCGTCTTCGACATGGAGGAGGGCAAGCTGGCGCGTGATTACCCGATGTTCCTCGACGCGTTCGGCTTCCCCGTTCTGTACTGGCGCGCCGACCCCGCCGGCCGGCGCTGGGTGGACAAGACGCCGGATGGGAGCATAGCCACGACGGGCGCCGACCGTGGCATCTACCACTGGACTGACAACGCCAGCCTTCTGAGCAGCACCGTCCCGAGCGGGAGCGGAAACCCCCTGCGCACGGACGGCAGCGGCGGTGCAAGGCACCGGCTGGGCTGGCCTAACGGCGCTACCGGCGACTGGAGTTGGACGCCGCCGGCCAATGTCCCGAGCGACGGCAGCTTCCCGGCCTGGATCATCGACCGGCAGGTGCAGGCGCGGATTGCGCCGGTTCGGCCGGACTCCTATCTGCTAGTCAGCCCCGGCGCGGACGGCGTGTATGGCACCAGCGACGACATCTCGAACTTCAAGTAAGCGAGCAGGGATGGGCGGACGCGCGGACGAGCGACGGATTCACGGCGGCGCGCCAGTGCGTGCCACTGCTCTTGAGCAGTGTCCGCTGGCCGCTGGCGTCCTACGGCCGACGCAGCGTTCGGCCGCTCCGGACCCGCAATCCAAAATCCAGAATCCAAAATCCAAAATCGCCTTCACCCTGGTCGAGCTGCTCGTCGTCATCACGATCATCGGGCTGCTGATCGCGGTGATCGCGATGGTCGCGTCGCACGTGCTGTACGCACAGAAGGTGAACCTGACCAAGACGATCATGAAGAACATCGCGATGGCGCTCGACCAGTTTGCCGCCGAGGACCCGCTGCGCGGCGTCTACGACAAGCGCAACGCCGCGACGTTCGGGGCGTATCCGCCGTATATGCTGGCCGGCGGCGGGAAGACAATGCAGTCGAACGGCGTGCCGGCCATCGTGGAGCCCTACGCGCAGTATTCGCAGAGCGGGACTTCGTACGTCTTGCAGGACCGCCTGCACCGCGACCTGAACAGCCGCCAGGGCAGCGTGAACGACTGGGCGCGCGTGAACAATCCTCCGGGCGACCCGAACGAAAGCAACGACGACATCCGGGCGCTGTACATCTATCTGAAGCTCTACAGCCCGGCCGGGCTCTCGCAGGTTCCACAGACGGCGATCAAGCCGATCCCGGCGGCCGGGAAAGTGGACATGGTCTATCCGAAGGGCGGCGCCGACCCGAACAGCGCGGTCGATGTGTTCGGCATCTACGACGCCTGGGGCGTGCCGTTCGATTACTTCCTGTATGTAAAGCTGGAGTGGGGGCCGCCACCGGCGGGGTCGGCATTGGCCGGGGCGTGGCAGGTGGTGGATCGCAAGCCCGTGCTGCGCTCCCGCGGCGTCACGCTGGACGAGTACAAGGTCGCCGTGGTCGATCCCGACAAGTTCATCTTCAGTGAGGATTTCCCGCTTCCGGAAGCCAATGGCCCATATACCGGCCCGACCGACACCACCCGCGTGACGTTTCGCAAAGACGGCGTGATGACGAAAACGAACTCGCAGGCCAACGGCTGGGCGCGGGCTCCGGGCGTCGGCGACCTGGACCCGAATTCGTTCGGATACGTGCCGTAGCGCGTCTGATAGCACCCGGCGCGCCCGCCCGAGCCGGGTTTCGCGAGCCCCGCCCTCGTGGGCGGGGTTCTGATAAATGGCCATTGCCGGACCGTGAGACAGGTGGCTGTCTCTACAATTCGGTCGGCGGAAAGATGCTCGGAGTAGCCGGTTGCGCGTGGCAGTAAACAGGGTAGTGACAGGCGTGTGGGGGGCGGAGGTGCGGCGCGCCTTCACCCTGGTCGAAATGCTGGTCGTCCTGGCGGTCATCGGCCTGATCCTCGCCTTCGCGATGCCCGCGCTGACGGCGATGAACGCCGAGGCGCGGCTGACGTCCACCTCGCAGATGATCCAAGGAACGCTGACGCGGGCCTACTATTTGTCGCTGTCGGAGACCGCGCTGACCGCGGTGCGCTTCCTGCCCGCGCCGTGGGACGTGAGCGACAAGACGGGTCCGGGCGTCGCCGGCCGGCAGCGGGCGGTGATCTACCGCTACACCGGCACGAGCTTCGATCCGAACACCCCCGGCAACGTCGCGTTCAACGAGTACTTCGCGCGGGCGACGGAGCTGCCGCCGGTGGACCTCCCGGACGGCGCCTGGGTCGCGCCGCTGGAGGCGCTGTCGAACGAATCGGTGACGCTGATGCCCGACCCCGGCAGCGGCGGCTTTGGCACGCCCCCCGCGTACAGCCTCTTCGGCCCGAACTTCGTCCTGGATGGCCGCATCGCCGTCAACGGCGACCCGAACGCGTTCGCGTACGACGTGAATCGGCGCAATCGAAACCCGGACGGCCTGTCGTTTCTCAATGCCGACGACTTCATGCTCGTCTTCGATCCGCGGGCCGGGTTGCGCAGCGGCACGCCGCAGACCTGCCGCCTGCGGGCGTACTCGCCGGCGGACAAATACGAAACGGACGGCGATCCAAAAACGAGCGAGCCAAACAAGCGCTACTATCAGCGCTACGGGTTCTCCGGCCTGATCGTGTATCCGCGGGAGGTGTTTGTCACGCTGGGCGCGTCCGCCACGGGCCAGGACCGACAGGCTTTTCTGAAGACGGCGGGGCGGCCGTACATGGTGCAGCGTTTCGGCGGCGGGCTGCTGAGCGGTGCACCGGGACAGTGATGAGGTACCTGTGAGATCGCGGACGGCTGAGAGCAGCGAGCGTCACCCGCAATGCGGCCTTCCGAGCCGCGCGCGGCAGCAAGCGCGCCCGGCGGTTTGCCGCGCGGCTCGCTCCCTACCGGTCGCGGCTCGGACGGGCGGCAATCCAAAATCCAAAATCCAAGATCCAAAATCGCTTCGGGCTTTCAGTCTCGCCGAGCTGATGGTGGCGCTGGCGATCCTCGGGATGGGGCTGCTGGTGATCGCCGCGGCGCTGCCGGCGGGTGCGAAGTACACCAAGGACTCGATCGACCAGGTGAACGGGGCGGCGGCGGCGGACTACGCGCTGGATTTGATCGAGCAGAACGTGTCTCTGCGCGACCGGGTCTATTATCCGCCCGCAGACCCAAACAAGCCGATCTTCGCCAGCGCGACTCCCTGGCATTGCCCGGCTCTTTTCCAGCCGCGCGATCCGCTAAGCGGGCGGCCAGCCGCCGACCCCGCCGATCCCAACAGGCTGTATGAGCCGTTGATGAAGGTGCGGCCGCTGTTCGCGCAGAACATCATCGCGGCGAGTACGGTGTCGGGCCTGACGCGTGGGATGGAGCTCTTCGACCCGCAGGGCACCCCGCTCCAGAAAGAGGTGCTCGTGGAGGCAGCCATCTGGCAGTGGCTGACTACGTTTGGGATCACCGGAACCGACACAAAGGAACATGACCCCACACAGTCACCGGGTCCCTGGCTGCGCCCGAGCCTGCCTTCGGTCTCCCTGGTGTACCCGCCGATCAGCGCAGACACCGCGTTTGATCCCGGCTTCTGGTACAGCACAGGTTCGAACGGCTCTACCATGCTGTACAACGCTCGGCCGGTGCTCCAGACGGTCGCAGTCGGCGTGTACGGGCCTGGAGCGGAAACCGCAAAGGCGCTGGACCGCCGGATCGTGTGGACTGCGCTCTACCGGCGTGTGTCCTACGCGGCCGGCAGCGATCCGACGTTGTACGAGATTATCGTCGTGGTGTCGTCGCGGCCCACCGTCGGACACCGTTTCCCGGTGCAAGATCCTGCCACCGGAGGGAAGCCGGACTGGAGCATCAACCCTTATTACGGAATCGACAGCCTCGCGCCGGTTCCGTGGCTGGTCACGTTTGACAACAACGATCCGAACGCGTTGCCACGGCCTTACCAGTGGGACGGCGCGGGGGACCCGAACTTCGGCACTGGCTCACCCCCGGCGACGCTGACGTTCCGCTGCACGGCCGACCTCGACCCGCTCTTTCCGGTCGGGTCTATCTTTATCCCCGCGCGTAATGACGACCACCCGTCGCTCCCGAAGCTATTCGGCGCCCGGGCGAACGTGCACTTCGGGGGGCCGGCCCCGACGGCGCTGCCGATCTACGAGGTTTCCCAACGTCCCGACTTGACCACCGTGGTCGTGAAGTACAACGGGTACTACCCGCAGCAATGGGCCGTCGGCGGCGCGATCAACCCCACCACGCCCGCCGCAGCGGACTGGCCCGTGTGGGTCATCCCGCCGGTCATCGAGAGCGTCGACGCTACGACTAGTCCGGCCAAGCCGATCTTCAACGACCGCTCGCCGATCCTGGCGGTCACCCGGCGGTACGTGAAATTGCGTGAGGTGCCATGAAGCTGTCAGCTATCAGCTATCAGCTCTCAGCCGGAGGGAACGGTGGCCGTGCGCCGCTTGGTCCCTCGGTCCCTCGGTCCCTCCGTCCCTTTGCCTTCACCCTCATCGAGATGCTCGTGTCACTGGCCGTGCTGGCGATGGCGATCAGCGTCGTCGGCGTCGTTTTCCGGATCACGACGCAGACGGCCAGCCAGGCCGCGGCGTATTCCGAGACGCTCAACTGGGTCCGCCAGTTCACGAACCAGGTGCAGGAAGACTTGCGCTCCTGCGATCCGTCCAAGAGCATCCTCGTGCTCGTCGGCCGCACCCAGCGGGCGGCGCGGACGGAAGACGACCGCGTGGCGGGCAAGTACTACCGCGTGCTGGTGGGCAACCCGAGCAAGGTCCCTGTCAACTACGACCCGGAACTCGATTCGAATCTCGCCGACCCGCAGGTCACGCAGTACAGCGACCCGCGCGCCGACATCATGATGTTCTTCTCGAACCGGCCGTCGGTGTCGCAAGCCCCCGACCCGAACGCCGACCCGAATGCGGTGAGCGGGGCTGCTGCGGCCGGGGTGAAGCTCGCGCCGATCCAGGTGGTCTACGGTCATGCGGCGTTGGGCGAAGGGGACCCCAATGGGACCGCGTACCTGACGACATTGCACCACATCGACAACGCGGCCGGCCTGAGCTCAATTCCGCTGCTGCGCTGGCAACTGGCCCGCCGGGCGGTGATTCTGGACCAGAACTCGCCGCCGGGGAAGGTCACATTCTCGAATCGCTGGTTCGGCTACAACTGCGGCGATGAGTGGTATCGAATCACCCACTACCAGGCCAACAGCGGTCTCGCCGGCGACGTTGCCGCGCTAAACCTGCCGGAGATGCTGCGAGGCTTCGGTTCATGGGGAGCGACTCCCGGGCCGGCGACGTTTTTGCCCTACCAATTCGACACGGGAGCGAATTGGGGCGGATCTTCGCCGCCCAGCGCGTCGTTCCCGCTGTGGAACGGTCTGAGCACGGGTGTGTGTATTCTCGACTTGCTTTACAACGGCGGGCTCAACGGCCAACCGACCCACCACGTCGCGACGATCCTCGAGCAAGTGCCGGTCGGGCTGCGGAGCAACCTCGGCCTGCACCTGCTGCCGGCGTGCGCGTGGTTCCAGGTCGAGTTCCTGATGCCGGAGGACCCGCGGAACAGCCTGGAGTACACGGACCCGAACGACGCGCTCGCTCTGAGCAAACGCACGGACATGCCGCGCTGGACCGCGATCGACCCGGGCTCGACTTACGTCTTTGTGCCGGACACGGAACAGAACCGGGACCTCGTGGCTAAGCAGATAGACACGACGGTTGCCGGCATGCCGTTTGGGCGCCTGGCGACGTTCGCGCGTCTGGACCAAGATTCGGCCGGCGACACAAACAAGCCGGGAACGGCACTGACCAACCGCGTCATCCGCATGTGGCCGTATGCGATTCGGATTACCGTGCGCGTCTACGATCCGCGGGGGCGGCTGGATCAGCCGATCGTACGCAGCATCGTGCACCGCTTCGATTGATTGCGTAGCGGTCCGCGCCCCGCGCGGCCGTGGTCCGTGGGACCGGTTTTGACCCGGTCATGAGTGGTTAGAGTGTTCCACCCCTTCCGGGTGGAGAACCGAAACGACCGCGCTGCAGGCGTGGTGGCCAGTCGCGCAGGTCGTTTCCTTACAGGACGTTATGCGACCCGGCGCGCTGGAGACCTGGGAAGGTTGACCGCCGGGCCACAATGAACATGGAGGCGGCCCGGATCAGAGCCGGTCCGGCCTCGGGTGCGATATGAGGCGTTTGGTGAAAAACAAGGCCCGCCGGGCGACAGTCCTGGTGCTGATCGTCGGACTGCTGGCCATGCTGTTCATGGTCGTGACCGCGTACATCTCGCTGGCGCGTTTTGACCGCCTGACGACGCGTCTGGCGGGCCGCGGACAGCAGACGCAGCAAATCCTTAACTCCGTGACCGACGTGCTGGCGGGCCAGATCGCCCAGCTCAGCACCGGCGACCTGACTGCGACGCTAAAGGGGGCCAACTACGCCGCGATGCCCGGCGGCAAGGGCACGCCGTGGCTGGTGTCGATGGAGCCGGTGCTCAACCCAAGCTGGAGCGGGACGCACATCGAGCCTAAAGACTACGTGTACGCCGCCGTGACGAGCCTGACGGGCAACCCGTCGGTCGGCCGGGCGGTTGGGGCACTGATGCTGGGCGATCCGAACAACACGGGCGTGATCAACCCGTACAACCCCAGCGCCGACATCACGGGCTACACCAAGCTCAACGCCCGCCAGCCGTTCATGGATGCGGACGGCGACGGGGTCAGCGATACCGGCTTCCACGGCGTAGCGCTGCTAACCGAGCTGGCCAACGCGATGGTCGGGAAGGCACTGAGCATCGACCCGAACATGCCGGCCGATCCCAACGATCCGCGTTGGCAGTACTACGATAGCCAGGCGCAGTACGAAGTGGCGGCGAAGATCGTCCCGCACGGCGGGATGGTGCAGATCGGCCTCGGCGACCCGAACGCCTGGAACGCGCAGTTCGCGGTGCAGATGTTCAATTGGCTCAAGCACCCGAACGACACCAACGTCCTGAGTCTTACGAATCCGACGGATCGGGCCCAGTTGGCCGCCCTGGGGGCCGCCAGCGCGTCGGTCGAGCCGTTCCTGCGAGCGCGCGGCGGGTTGCTGACGAGCCTGAACGGGCAGTACTGGGACAGTCCGGCGGTGCCGCCGGCGGTGCGCGCCCTGGCCCAGCCGCCAGACCGTTTCGAAAAGACGATGCTGCCGTTCTTGATGACGAGCGACAAGCTCAACCACTTGGAGCGCTTCAACCTGGCGGGCACGGTGCCACGTCTCGGCGGTGAGTGGGACGCGTGGCGGCAGGCGGTCAGCATGGATGCTGATAGCTACAACAACCCAGCGTTTCTGGGGACCACCGACGACCCGCGGCCGAAGTACGTCCGGCGGCGCCTGCTGACGACGGTCAGCAACAGCGACGAACTGGCCCGCAAACAGCAGGCCGACCCAAATGGCGCGGCGACGCTGGGGATTCGCACCGGTCAGCTCAAGTTCTACCTGGGCGACATCCAGAAGGCGTTCCCGGCCGGCACGTACAGCGCCACCACGGGCATCCCACTCATCCGCGAACTGGCGGACTACTACGCCGAGATGCTGCACGGGTACACAGGGTGGGGGTACGACATCGTCGTCGACCCCAATGACCCAAACAAGCCGACGGAGGCGCTGCCGCTGCGCCAGCAAGCCGTCGAGTTGGCGGTCAATACCGTGGCGTTTGCCGCCCTGCACGACCCGACCACCGGTTATTACCCCACGGTCTACTACGACGACCTCGACCCGAACACCGGAATGAAGACGCGCTACTTCGGCTACACGCCGCAGCCGTTCATCACCCAGGTCATCGCCTGCAATAACCCGCAACCCGATCCGAACGACTCGACGGTGCTGCTCGGGCCGAACCTGGCGGTGGCGATAGAGCTGTACAACCCCAATGACTCGATGTGGCAGGGCAACGATCTCTACGCGTTGGACCTTTCGCGTTACGCGCTCAGCATCCGGCGGGACACGACCAGCGCGGCAGACGATCCATGCAGCGTGGTGCCGTTCACCGTCGCGTGGCAGCCTCCTCCGTCCGGCGTCGACAACCCGTTGACGGCGCTGCGCCTGCGGGGACGGAGCTTTGTCACCGTCGCCTTCCCGTACACCGACCCGAACGGGGTGAACTCGAACAACCCGTTCACGTCCCACGTCAACGGGGCTTTGCCCCGGCAATTGCAGTACGCCGCCAACGACGACATCGTGGTGAAGCTGTGGCGGTCCGACGATCCCAATAGCTCGGCCTTGCGGTACGTCGTCGACGAGATGGTCATTCGGCACGACGAGTTGAAGAACAGCGACCCAAACGGGCCCTGGTATGCGAACATGAAGCGCGACACCAGTTACGAGCCCTACCTGGGTGTCCAGACCGCCGACCCCAGTCATTCTCTTGCCCGTTGGCGGATGGTGGTTGCGTTCCCGTCTGATGCGCCGGAGGCCCGGCTTGAAAACCTGGGTGTGCCCTTGCCGACAAGGGTGGTCACGCAGCTCGGAGGGCCAGATGCGCTGCAACCCACGCCGGGTTCGCCGCGCAACGGCCCGAGCGTGCCCCTCTACACGATGAACGCGGGGACGGGGCGCTGGTCGATCGACGGGGCCTACCGCCCGGCATCGTTCCCGACGGTGGGGTTCATGGCGTTCATCCCCCGCTTCGCCCATTCCTGGAACCAGAACACCAACGAATACAAGGCGATGGGCGACGTGCTCTACAAGCAGTGGCAGCGGCGCAACTATAGCTACAGCAGTAGCGGGCTGCCTCCGCCAGCGGATTTCGGCCACATGCCCATCTTCGACAACAAGCAGCAGGTGTACGAAACGGGCGCCAACGCCAGCGACTTCAGCACGCAGGGGCTCGGCCGGCTGCCGTGGGGGCTGCTGGTCTATGACTACTTCACCACCTTGAGCCCGAACGGGGAGGACGGAATCCAGGGGACGGTGGATGACATCGACCCGTACCGCGTGCCCGGGCGCATCAACATCAACGAGGCGCCGTGGTACGTGCTGGCCGGGCTGCCAGTGATCGGAACAAGCGGCAATCTGCCGCTGGCGAGCACCGCGACGCCATCGTTCACGAACGCGAACTACGGCGTTCTGATCGGAACGGGCTACGATGGGACGACCCGCCGGCCAATCGACGTGATTGACCCCAATGAGGTCAGTACGGGAGGGTGGTATCGCCTCGGGGCCAAGCTCGGGCAGGCGGTGGCGGCGTATCGCGACCGCGTGCCGTATGTCGCGACCAGCGTGCCCGCGCCGTGGCCGGATGCGTGGAGGCGGAGCGATCCGAACTACCCGGCCAGCTTCTACCGGCTGGCGACGCTGTATGGCCCGATCCGAAGTGGGGCGCCGACCGACCCCAACAACCCGCAAAAGAGCGGCTTCGTGACGCTCGGCGAGCTCGCAAATGTGATGGCGTTCGATGCATCGAACCCAGCTTCAACGGAGCTGAGGTATCAGAACGTTTTGGTCCAGACCGGTGACTTCGTGAAGGCGGCCAGCTTCCTGGCCCTGCTCGACACGCACTTTTTGACGACGCGCAGCAACACGTACACGATTTACACGACGCTGACCGATCGCCAGGACCCGCAGCGCAGCGTCCACGCGCAGACCACCATCGACCGCTCGAAGCTCCTGCCCCACCTCACGTGGCAGGACGCGAACAGCAACGGCATCCCGGATGCCGGCGAGCCCTACACGACTTCCCAGGACACCGGCTCGCCGGAGATCATCAGCGAGCGGCAGGTCTCGTACTTCAACACGCGCTACGACGAGTAGGCCGCGCCGGCGCTAACCACTCATCGCCACAGAGACCCGGCGCGGGCTGTGCCCGTGCGCGTGCGGATCGCTGGTTGACAACTCCACCCGCGCGGCCGTATCGTCCGGGCCCGGATCGCGACGTGACTCCCAAGCATGACGGCCAAGCAGGATTTTCGGTATGTCGATCGAGCAGTGGTCTGAAGCGGTAATCCTCGCCGAGTTGGGCGACGATCCCCAACTCACCGACGACATCGCCGCCATCATCGAGCAGTGCACGCGCGAGCCGCGCCAGGACGTGCTGCTGAACCTCTCCGGCGTGAACTACCTGAACTCATCGAACATCGCCAAGCTGCTGAAGCTGCGCAAGCTCGTCACGATCACCAACCAGCGCCGCCTCAAGCTGGCCGCCGTCAACACGCGTGTCTGGGGCGTCTTCCTGGTCACCGGCCTCGACCGCATTTTCGAGTTTGTGGACGACGTCCCCAGCGGCCTGGCGGGGTTGCAGATGGGGGATTGAGCCCCGCGCCACGGGTGGAGACTACGGCTTGCCGCGGGCCGGCGGGGTGGGCCGCACCGGCTCCAGCGCCTGCACCGCCCCCTTGCGGACCAGGAAGACCTCGACCCGCCGGTTGCGGGTTTTGTCGTCGCTCACCGGGCGGTACTCGCCGTAGCCCATGACGCCCACGCGGCTCGCGGGCACGCCAGCCTTGACCAGCACTTCCTCGACCGCGATCGCGCGATGGACCGACAGGTGCCGGTTCGAAGGGTGTTTGGCGAGCGTTTCGGGCTTTGTGATCGGGCTGTCATCGGTGTGCCCAACGACGACGACCTCGAAATCCGTCGCGGCGGTCGTCGCCAGGGTGCCGGCCAGCGCCTGCAAGCCGGGCAACGCCTCCGGCCGCACCACGTCGCTGCCCGCGTCGAACAACTTGTCGTTCGCGAAGCTGATCCCCCCGCGGCCGCGCTCGTACCACACGCGGTCCGGGTATTTCTCCGCCAGCGTTTGCAGCGCCTGGTCCACCTCCGCGGGCAGCGGCGAGACCGCCACCGCCGGGCGCTCGACCGGCCGATTCGCCCGCTCCGTGATCAGCGCCTGGAGCTTCTCGTTGCTTTGGCGCAGCGTGGCGACCTGCTCAATGAGTGCGGCGACTTTGGCGCGGTTGCTGTTCCACTCGTTCCGTTCGGCTTCGATCTGCGTTTGGAGCGCTGCGCCTTTGGCCTGCTCGTCTTTCAGTTGCCGCGCCAGTCCGTCGCGCTCGCCCTCCGCCTTGCGCAGCCGAAACTGCGGATCCGACGCCTGACCCGGAGCAGTGCAGCCGCCGACCAATGCCAAGCCCACGATGATCCCACCCAAGCATCTGCTCCAGGACATGGTGACCTCGCTCACTCGCTGTGCCAATACGCGTGCGACCGCGTCAAACGCGAAGCGCGCCGGAGCCCGCGCTGGCGTTGTCGCCCGTGCTAGCGCCGGCGCGGCGCGAACGCCTTGCCGATGAACCAGCCGGCGACCAGCGCGATCGCCGCCAGAAGTACCGCACCGCCGAGGAAGAAGTAGAAGATCTTGCCGTCGCCGAGGAACCGTCCGTAGTCCGGGAGATAGCCCTGCAGCAATCCGCCGACGACGCTGCCGGCGACCGCCATCACGAGGAGGCCGCCGACCAGTAGCCCGGAGAACAGGCCTTCGAATGGATCGCCGGTCTGCACAAGCGCCGGGAGAACCACCTCGCCGCCCTCGACGGCTTCGAGCGCGGCTTCGGCTTGCGGCTCCTCGGCGGGCGCCTCCTCGGTGGTTTCCTTGGCGGGCTCCTCCGGAGCCTGCACGGTTTCCTCTTCGCCGGGGTAGATCTCGTCGAGCAAGTCGGCCCCCAGGGCGGTATCGTCCGCCTCGCGCGCGAGGTCCAGCAGGCCCGAGCCGCTGCCGGCCCCTTCGAGCGAGATTTGGTCGACCGCCCCGGTGGTGATCTGGGTCTTGGCCATCGGGTCGGCGTCGATCTGAAGCTCGTCGTCATCGAAGACGCCGATGCCCTTCGTGGTTACGACGGTGTCGTCCTTCTTCTTGCCCGGGCCCCGCGTTTTCTCCTTTTCCTCTCCCTCCCCGGCGAGCGGCTCGAGGCCGATGATGCTCGTGCCGCCGGACGACGCCTCGGTCAGTGCCGGCATGTCATCACCGCTGGGCAAGGTTTCCATGTCGCCGGCGGGCTCGAGCAGGATTTCCCCGGTGTCCTCCTTCGACGCGGGCTCCGCCGACCCGGCCAGCTTGTCGATGTCCTCGGCCTTGAAGAAAACCTTGCCGGCGTCGCGGAACTCGCGCAGCGCGCCGTCCCGCACCAAGCCCTTTATTTGGTCCTGGCTCTTGCCGAGCTTCGCACAAACCTCGTCCATCGAATAGAACGGCTTCTTAGCCATACGACACTCCCAACACCTTGTGGGCGGCTAATTTCCGGGCGGCCTGGTCTCCGGTGGCGGCGGCGCCGGCGGGTCGCCGGGCGTCTTCGGCGCAGCCCCGGTGGAACGCTCGCGCTGCTGTGTCACCAGCGCCTGAATCTCGCGAAAATCGGGTTTGGCACAGTTGAAGTCCTGCAGGTAGCGATCGTAAACCCACGTTCGGGCTGCGATCAAGCGCAGTTTTCGGGTTCCCCCGACCATATCGAACGCGTAGCACCAGATTGTCCCCTGGTCCACGTCCAGCATGAACAGACCGTACTGATCCCGGTCCAACGGCCCCGTGAATGCGAACACGCCGCGGGCACCGGCCAACGGCTGATTTTGAGCGAGGGCGGTCGGGAGCAGGGTGTCGCCGGGCCGCAGCCACAGGGCGAGCGCGATTCCCGTGAGTGCGACGGCAATCACCCAGTAAACGGTCTGGCTGGGCGACCGTTCGCGCTGCCGGCGGTTATCGGCGTCGTCCATGCGAACCCGCGACCTCCAGGCTCGGACCCGCGCTTTCCCCACCGATAGGATGCTATGCGTTGGCGGCGGTTGAGGCAAGGGCGGCGCCGCGGGGCGATGAGGGCCGTGTCGTACGGGGATCGCGCTGCTGCTGGTCGCTGTGCCGCCTGGGGGGTCGTGCGCCCTCCCGGGACGGTCGGCCGTGGCCGGATGTCCGCCGCCGCTAACTCCTCACCGCCGGGCAAAATACGTGCGGAGCGCCTCTGGCGTTCCGACTGGAACTCGCTTATAATACTTGATAGAAATGGTTTAGGTATTTGGGGCGGCGATGGCTGCTCGCCTTGCTGAGGCTTGTCACCTGCGGCTGAGCTGAAAGGCGACCGCACGTGAACCGTGGAGCGCTATTGCGAGCGGGACCGACCTGAAGACTGATCGTGGCCGGTTCCCGCCGGCGAAGGATATCCAGGACCAAGCGATCATATTATGTTTCATAGTCTGTGTTTCATACGGTCCTGCCGAATCTGATTGGTCGCCGTCGCGACCCGCATGGCTGATGGGTCGCGAATCGAGAGAGTGTGGACCTGGGTGCCCCGGTTGGGCGCCCGGTTAAAGCAAGCCTGCCATCGTGCCCGCCTCTGTGGGGTGCGTTGTTAACCGCCCCGCCTATGAAGTGTTACAGAAGGCGGATGACCAATGTTCTTGCTACATCACGTGCTCGCCGCGCTCGATTCGGCGGGGCAGTTGGCCCTTAATCTCTTCTTCGCTGCTCTCGGCGGCTTCGCAGTCTGGGTTTTCCAACGCGTCGTAGGACGGAAGGAGAACGCCGCGCGGCAGGCCGAAGCCGAACGGCTGGTCGCGGACGCTCACGAGCGGGCCGCTGAGCGTCTGAAAGCGGCCGAGGTCGAGGCCAAGCAGAAGGTACTCGAGTCGCTGGCGCATTTCGAGCAGGAGACCGCGGAGACCCGCAATGAACTGAAGGCGGTCGAGCGCCGCCTCGACAAGCGCGAGGACACCCTCGAAAAGAAGATGGACGTCCTGGCCACCAAGGAGCGGAAGATCGAGGCGGTCGAGGGCCAGCTCGCCGAACGCGACAAGGCGCTGATCCAGAAGGCGGCCGAGGCGGACGAGTTGCTGAGCAAGCAGCGGTCCGAACTCCTGCGCATCGCCCGCCTCACGCCCGAGCAAGCCAAGGCCGTGTGCTTGCGTCAGATCGAGTTGGAGGTGGAGCGCGAGGCCGGCGAGATGGTCGAACGCATCATCACCAACGCCGAGGATAACGCCCGCGAGAAGGCCCGCTACATCACGATCTCGGCCATTCAGCGGTACGCCGCCGAACACACGTGCGAGTCCGTCGTCGCCACCGTTGACGTCCCCTCGGACGAGATGAAGGGCCGCGTTATCGGCCGCGAGGGGCGCAACATCCGGGCCTTCGAGAAGGCCACGGGCGTAACCGTGATCGTTGACGACACCCCCGGCATCATCCAGATCTCGTGCTTCGACCCCGTCCGCAAGGAAATCGCCCGCGCCGCGCTCGATCAGCTCATCCGCGACGGCCGCATCCACCCCACCCGCATCGAGGAACTCGTCGCCGGCGTAACCAAGGAAGTCGAGCAGCGCGTCGTTGAGGCCGGCCGCGAAGCCGCCGCCACCGCCAAGGTCAACGGCGTGAACAAGAAGATCCTCGACGTGCTGGGCCGCCTCCAGTTCCGCACGAGCTACGGGCAGAACGTGCTTAAGCACAGCATCGAAGTTGCCCACCTGTGCGGGCTGATGGCCGACGAGCTCGGTCTGGACGGTGTTCTGGCCCGCCGCTGCGGTCTGCTCCACGACATTGGCAAGGCCCTCGACCACGAAGCCGAGGGCAGCCACACCAAGGTCGGCTACGAATTCGCGCGACGTTTCAACGAGCCGCCGGCCGTGCTGAACGCGATCTGCGGGCACCACGGCGACGTCGCCGCCACGCATCCCTACACCCCGCTCGTGGCCGCGGCCGACGCGATGAGTGCGTCGCGGCCCGGCGGCCGGCGCGAGTCGATCGAGCGCTATATCAAGCGTCTCCAAGAGCTGGAGGCGATCGCGACATCGTTCGACGGCGTGCAGCAGGCATACGCGATCGAGGCGGGCCGGGAGGTGCGTGTGATCGTCGACGCGGTCCGGATCGAGGACCGCTCGGCCCTGAAGCTCGCCCGCGATATCGCCCGCAAGATCGAACAGGACGTGGGCGCGTTCCCGGGCGAGATCAAGGTCACCGTTCTCCGCGAGGTCCGCGCCACGGAGTACGCCATCAGCGGCAAGCACCGCGGCAACGGTGACCGCACCGCCCACTACGAAACCGCCGAGACCGAGGAACCCGCCGCTTCGTAGCCCCGCGGGGGTCACTGCGCCTGACCTGTCGGCGCCGCGAAACGCGTCGCACGCGCGGTCCGCTCGGCTTTCCGTCGCGCCTCGTCGCCCCGGCTTATTGACGCCGGCCACCGGGCGGGCTAGGTTGCACGGGGCGAGCGGGAGCGCGTGGTCCCGCACGCGGCCAGCCCGCGGGCTCGGCTTTGTCCGGCCCGACCGGAGTTGGGCTGGGTCGTGCCCGGCCTACCAAACAGTCTGCCAGGCCACCGCCGGAAGTGACGACGATGACGGCCAGAGTATCTCTGCTGCTCGGCTCCGTTCTCTGCATCGGGTGGGCGTTGTGGTCGTGCGGCAACTCTCAGGAGGAATCCGCACGCTGGAACCAGACGCTCGGCGGCAGCAAGGACGGCGCCCCGCTCGTACGCGACGTGAGCGATCCAGGGATCCTGCAGGATGCCGTCGCCTACCAGCCGGCGAAGGCGCCCGGCGCGCGTAGCTCGGGGGCAGCCCCCGGGACGGGCAAGCCCGGCGCGACCGGTGGCGATGCCGGCGCTCAGGTCAGGACGCTGGTGAACGATCTGGTCAGCGCGCTCAAGGATAAAGAGGTCGAGCTGGCGCTGAAGTGCTTCAATGCCGAGCAGATCAAGGCCCTCACGGAGGACCGCTGGGAGCCGCTGTACACGACGCTGGATCTCGTGGATCAGATCGCGCGGCGGCTGGGCCCCGGGAAAGCCGATCGGCTGCTGGGCGTGTTACGAGGCGCGGGCGACACGCAGCCCAAAGTCGACGCGCTCGATGCCGACCACGCCAGCGTGACGCCCAACCTCGCCACGGTTCTGTTCGGCTCCGTCAAGCAGGCGCGGGCGATGTCGGCGGCCCGCGGGCCCGAGGGGTGGAAATTCCAGCTTGACGGACCGTTGACCGATGCCGATGTGGAGGCACTGGCCGCGTTTCACAAGAAGCTGCAGGCCGGGCTGAACCAGATCATCGACTGGCTCGATGCCGCGAAGAAAGTCGACGAGGCGCAACTCAAGACAGCCGTCGCGCAGGCGTTGCAGGGCGAGCCGATCACGCTGGAGGCGCCACCCTCGGCGGAACCTGAGGAGAAGGCGCCCGGTCCGACCACCGAGCCGGAGAAGAACCCTGAGAAGCCGGCCGAGGGCGGGGAGCAACCCGGTGAACCCGGCGAAAAGCCGTAGCCGCGAACCCCGCCGGCCGGGCCGAGGGCGGAGGGCTGGGGGCTCCGTGCGGCGACCTTCAACCCAAAGGTGAGATGTGCCACGAATCGCGCGACAGCAGCTCGAGCTTCTGACGGCCGCGATCCGGCACAACGACTACCTGGCCCGCATCGTGGATGAGATCGAACACCTTCACCGCGTGGTCTTCTATGCCAATGCGCGGGCCGACTGGGGTCTGGTTCACGGCTCGGCCGAACAAATCCTGATTGCGGAGATCGTCAGCCGGCACGGCGGGCAGTACGGCAACATCCACCATGCTCTCCGCCGCATGGAGCAGGCCGGGCAACCCTGGGAGGCCGCGCTCCGCGAGCTGGCGGCCCAGATTCATTCGTACTACACGACGCCGCTGGGGATCGTGATCCGGCAGGATCTCTTCGGCGACGGGGTCGTGTTCTTCACGCCCGACGCATACGAGTGGACCGACCAGATCAAGGGCCAGGAGGAGGCGGGCCAGCCCGCGAAACCATGAGCCAAACGAAGCCGCCAGCGCGCTGCCACGTCGCCGGGTTGCAGGCCGGACAACGCATCGAGGACGAGGTCTACCGCATCGCGCAGAAGGACCTGCGCACGACCAGCAACGGCAGTCTGTACATTCACGCCGTCCTGGCCGACGCGACCGGCCAAATCCTCGCGCGCATGTGGAACGCCACCCAGGCCATCTACGATTCCATCCCGGAAGGCGGACTGCTCCGCGTCCGGGGCCGCGTCGAGAGCTACAAGGGCGCACGCCAGTTCATCCTCGACGGCCTGCGCGCGGTCGAGCCGGGCACCGCCAACCCCGCGGACTTCCTCCCGGCCACGCCCTACGACGTCGACGTCCTCTGGGATGAGGCCAAGGAGATTCTGCGCACCGTCGAGAACCGCAGCGTTCTCGCGCTGCTGGGCAAGTTCGTCAACGATCCGGCGTTCGTCGCGGACTTCAAGCGAGCGCCTGCCGCCACGCAGATGCACCACGCCTACGTGGGCGGGCTGGTCGAGCACACGCGCAACCTCCTGAAGCTGGCCAACGTCGTCTGCCCGCTGTACCCGAAGGTCAGCCGCGATCTGGTGCTGGCCGGAATTCTGCTGCACGACGCCGGCAAGGTGCGCGAGTTGGCCTACGAGACGAACTTCGAATACACGAGCGAGGGGCAACTCCTCGGCCACATCGTGCAGTGCGTGCTGTGGATGCACGACCGGTGCCGCGAGCTGGAACGCGACACGGGGCAGCCGTTTCCGGCGGCCATCGAGATGTCGCTGAAGCACTTGGTCCTCGCCCACCACGGCAAATACGAGTTCGGCAGCCCGCGTCTGCCCGCGACCCCCGAGGCGTTCGTGATCCACTACCTGGACAACCTGGACGCCAAGCTGGCGATGACCTTGACGGCAATCGAGACCGACACGGACGCCGCCAGCGAGTGGACGGACTACGTCCGGGCCCTCGAAACGCGCATCTACAAGCCCGACGTGATGGGGATTCGCAGTTCGCCGAAGCCGGCGTAGCCTGCTCCGCTCTCCAGGAGCTGCTCGAATCCGTCACATAGGCTAATTAAACATCTTATTATACGCATTCCGCTTAGTTTTTGCGCGCAGTTCGGCGCAAGTTAGGTATTGCGCCAAGGTCTCCGGTCGCGCATGCTTCGCCTGGCGTGGCAAGGAGGCCTCGGATGGATGTGCAAGCG
>Ga0182017_10000705_pt1 | contig 26206 bp, 19 predicted proteins | sample 712E3DmetaG_FD_120492 | JGI IMG/M metagenome (GOLD analysis project Ga0182017, IMG submission 120492) | Permafrost microbial communities from Stordalen Mire, Sweden - 712E3D metaG | ecosystem: Environmental > Terrestrial > Soil > Wetlands > Permafrost | place: Sweden: Stordalen | collected... | reverse complement strand
GCCGACCGCCTCCACCTGACCACCGTCAACGTCGGTTCGGGCGAGCCGCTGCACATCGTATGCGGCGCCAACAACATCGCCCCCGGACAGCGCGTCCCGGTGGCACTTCCCGGAGCCGTTCTGCCCGGAGACCGCCGCATCGAGCGGACCGAGAAGATGGGCATTGCCTCAGAGGGGATGCTCTGCTCCGGCGACGAACTCAAGATCACCACAGACGCCGAGGGGATCCTCATCCTGCCGCCGGCGACGCCGCTCGGCCGCGACCTGTCGGACCTGTACGGCGACGTCGTGCTGGACGTGGACGTCAAGCCCAACCGCGGCGACGCCCTATGCCTCATCGGCCTGGCCCGAGAAGTCGCGGCCGCGACAGGCGCCACGGTTCGCTGGCCGGAGATGACGGTCAAGGAGACCGGCGGGCCTGTCAGCGATCGTCTCAAGGTGGAGATCCGCGAGCCGGAGCTTTGCACCCGTTTCGTCGGCCGCTGGATCAGCGGCGCGAAGATGGGCCCCTCCCCGGACACTATCCAGATGCGGCTTCAGGCCGCCGGGATGCGGCCCATCAGCAACGTCGTCGACGCGTCCAACTACGTGATGCTGGAACTGGGCAAGCCCACTCACACGTTCAACGGGGCGGCGGTCCACGACGGCACGATCATCGTCCGCCTGGCCGCGAAGGGAGAGCGGCTCGAAACCCTCGATCACATCGAGCGCGATCTGACGCCGGACACGCTGATCATCGCCGACCCGAAGGGGCCAATCGGCATCGCCGGCGTCATGGGCGGTTTCGAGAGCGAGATCACCGACGAGACGACCGAGATCGCGATCGAGTCGGCTATCTTCGACCCGGTCAGTATCCGCCGCACCGGCCATCGCTACGCCCTACGGTCCGAGGCAAGCCTGCGCTTCGAGAAGGGCCAGGAGTACCGGCTGGCCCGCATCGGCGCCGATCGCGTCGCCCAGCTGACCCTCGCCTGGGCCGGCGGCTCGTGCGCGAGCGGCCGGATAGACACCGCCCCGGACGAACCGACTTCGGCCCGACTGGCGTTCCGGCCGGCTCGAGTTGACAAGCTTCTCGGCGGGCGGATCGCCGTCGCGGACCAGCGCGATCTCCTGAAGCGCGTTGGCATCGAGACAGAGCCAGCACTCGCCGGAGCACGCATCACTGTAGCCGTCGAGCCCAAGCCGCTTGTCGTCGACCCGGACTCCGAGGAAGTGGTCGTGGCCGTGGTTCCGACATGGCGCCGCGACCTCGCCATCGAGGCGGACGTGGCCGAGGAAGTCGCCCGCGTCCGCGGCTACGAGACCACGCCGGCGCATCTTCCCGACACTCTGATGCCGGCCTACCGCCCCTCGCCGCTCAAGGTACGAGAGGCCATTCGGGAGACCCTGGCGGGCGCGGGTCTGACCGAAGTTGTGACGCACGCACTGGTGTCGCCGGAGGACGAGGCGCGGCTCCAGTGGCCGGACGACGATGGAGTGACCGTGGCGGATCCCGCACAAGGGGCTCCAATCACAGTTACCAACCCTCTTTCCAGCCAGCACTCTGTGCTGCGCCGGCACCTGCCGGGGAGCCTGCTGAACGTGCTGGCGCTCAACGAGCACCAGGGACGGGAGGACGTGGCCGTCTTCGAAATCGGCAAGGGCTACGGCAGGGTGGGAGAGAGCCCGCGCGAGTGGACCAGGCTGGCGTTCCTGATCGCCGGCAACGCCGAGCCGACCGCGTGGAACCGCCCCGCTCGCGGCTACGACATCGACGACGCCAAGGGCATGGTCGAGCTGCTGTGCCATAGGCTCGGCCTGCCCGCCCCCACATACAAGCCCGACACTCGCGGCTACCCGCTGCACCCGGGCCGTGCCCTCGCCGCGTATGCCGCATCGTGGGGGGAGTCGCTCAGCGGCCGACTGGCGGAGCTGCACCCCGACGCCATCGAGGCATGGGAGCTGAGGCCGCAGCGCGTCATCGTCGCCGAGCTGGCGATTCGCGGCCTGGACTTTGCCAAACCCAGACCGATCCATGTCGAACAGGTGGGCCGATTCCCCGTGGTCGAACGCGACCTGGCGGTAATCGTCGGCGAGTCTCGATGGCAGGTCGAGGTGGAATCCTCAATCCGCCGACACGCGGGAAAGCTCCTGCGCGACGTGCGGCTGTTCGACCTGTATCGCGGGGCGCCCCTCGAAGCTGAAGAGAAGAGCCTCGCGTATCGACTCGTCTTCGGGACGAACGAGCGGACCCTCACCGAATCGGAAGTCGATTCGGCAATGGCGGCGGTCCGGGCCGGCCTCGAGGCCGACCTGGGCGCCCATATCCGAAGCTAGAACGCGGCTGCGCATGGTCCTATCCGACTCGGTGCGTTGATGTTGCCGCGCCGGCGCTGCTAACCTACCCAGGAGCCGCCTGAAAACGTTCAACCATCAGCCGCCGGCCTGACGGAGGAATTCGGTGGACATCATCGGAGCTATCAAGAGCGCACCCGTCGTCGATCTCGCGCTGTTGATCGGGTTTGGCGTCTTCTTCTTCATGGGAGTGGCGCAGGGGGCTATCCGGAGGCTGATCGGGATCGGCTCGATGCTGTTCGCATTCGTGGTCGCCGGCAACATGCGGGACCCAGCGGGCGACTTCCTGGCCGGAAACTGGTACCAGTTCGATCGGGGATACAACCGTCTGCTCGCCTTCGTCATCGTCTTCATCGTCGTCGCGGCCGCGTCCACCATCCTGACCCAGGGCTTCTACAAGAGAACTGAGATCTCGGCCGAGCACCCCATCCTCGACGACATAGTCGGCGGCCTGCTCGGGCTCGTTCAGGGCGTGATGCTCCTGCTGTTCGTCGTCATCATTCTCAACTCGTACGCGCTGCCGCCGGCGCAAACCGGTGATGTGACGCCGTTGCGCGACGCCCAGCGCCTGATCGTCGACCAATCGCACATCTGCGGCTGGTTCAAGCAGTTCCTGGCCCCAACGTTCCTTCACATCCTGGGCCCTCTTCTGCCGAACGATCTCGTCTCGCTCTTCCACTGAGCCCGGCGCGCGAGGCACGCCAGACCGATGGGCCGCTCCGGAGCCGCCACGGACCGGCTTCCGCGCGACCTCCTCGCCACCGATACCGAGGCGGCGGCCCGGTCCCTGATCGGAGCGCGCTTGGTCAGAGGGAGTGGTCCGGACATGCGTGCCGGCCGAATTGTCGAAGTAGAGGCCTACGTCGGGCAGGCCGACCTTGCTTCCCACGCTCGATTCGGCCGGACACGGCGGAACGAGGTCATGTTCGGGCCTCCCGGAGTCGCCTACGTGTACCTTGTCTACGGCATGTATCACTGTCTCAATGTCGTCACGGAGCCTGAGGGCACGGCCGCGGCGTTGCTCATACGTGCCGTTGAGCCGGTGGCCGGCGAGGATCGAATGCGTCGTGCCCGCCTCGCGTGGCTCGCGTGTCGGGCGCGCCGCGGCAAGGACCTAGCGGAGGCGGCCCGGCGCCGCATCCAGGCCCTGCCGTCGACTCGGCTCGCCTCCGGTCCGGGCCTTGTCTGTGCCGCCTTCTCGATCGACCGATCCGACGACGGGCGCGACCTTTGCGACCCGGCTTCCGAGCTGAGGCTGGAGGTCGCGGCCGGGGACGAGCCACTGGCGATAGCGACCGGCTCGCGAGTGGGCATCGATTACGCGCCCGAACCATGGCGGAGCCGTCCGTGGCGGTTCTTCGTTCCAGGCAGTGCTGCAGTTTCCCTCGCACAGCTGCCACGGCGTCAGGTGACGCAATGACGGCCAATCGCTCACAGATCCAGCCAGACCTTGGACCCGCTTCGAGTCTGGCCAGCGGCAGCCTTGACCGCCGCTCCTTGGCTCTCCTCGAGTACCCGCTGGTTCGGGCGCGGCTGGCGGCGGCAACGGGGTTTTCGCCGGGGCGACGCATCGCCGAATCGCTCGAACCATCCACGGAACCTGTCGTCGTCGCCCGCGGCCTGGAGGAGACGTCCCAGACTCGGACATTCATCGCCGAGCATCCCGGCGCGGGCATCGGCGGCAGCAAGGACATCGGCCCGTGGATCGAGCGGGCGGCGCGCGGTGGCAGGCTGGAGCCAGCCCACTTCCTCGACATAGCCGACACTCTGGCAGCCGCCTCGCGACTCGGCGACGCCCTCAGCGGCGACCGCCGCCCGTTGCTACGCGACCTGGCCCGGGAGATCCACCCGCTTCCCAGCCTGCGCAACACGCTCCAGCGCAGCTTCGACCCGACCGGCGAGCTGCTTGACACGGCCTCTCCTCGACTCGGAGGTCTCCGCCGCGCGGTGCGGATCGCATATGACCGCCTGCGTGCCCGCCTCGATCAGTTCGTCCATTCGGGCGAGCTCGCGGGCTCGCTTCAAGAGCCGATCGTTACGCTCCGCGGCGGTCGCTATGTCATCCCAATCCGGGCCGATGCCCGCGGCAAGGTGAAGGGCATCGTCCACGACGCTTCGGGCAGCGGCCAGACGCTGTTCGTGGAGCCGCTCGTCGCCGTCGAGATGGGCAACGCCTGGCGCGAGGCGCAGGTAGCGGAGCAGGCCGAGATCGAGCGCATCCTCGACGAGCTTTCGACGGCAGTGGCCGGCCAGGCCGGTCCGCTCCGCGAGACCCTCGACGCCCTGGGCCGGTTCGACTTCTGGTCGGCCAAGGCCCGCCTCGCCGAGGCGATGGACGCGATCCCGGCCGAGATCGCCGATCGCCCCGAGATCGTGCTCCTGGGAGCGCGCCATCCGGGCCTGTCCGGGCACGTCGTCCCGGTCGACATCCGTCTCGGTGGCGACTACACGGCACTCCTGATCACCGGCCCAAACACCGGCGGCAAGACCGTGGCACTGCGGACGCTCGGCCTCCTGAGCCTGATGCACCAGTCGGGGCTGCACATCCCCGCCGATACGGGCACTAGCCTGCCGGTCCTCGACGACATCTACGCCGACATCGGCGACGAGCAATCGGTGGCTCAGTCGCTCTCCACATTCAGCGGCCACATGCGCTCGATCGTCCGCGTGGTAGAGGCGGCGGGGCCCAACAAGCTGATCCTGCTCGACGAACTGGGCGCGGGCACGGACCCAACCGAGGGATCCGCCCTGGCGCAGGCCCTGCTGGACTACTTCATCCGCTCCGGTGCTCTGATCGCGGCCACGACCCACTATGCCGAGCTCAAGCTGTACGCCCACACCACCCCTCAGGCACGCAACGCTTCCGTCGAGTTCGATGTCGAGACGCTGCGGCCGACGTACAAGCTGACAATCGGTCTGCCCGGCCAGAGCCAGGCCTTCGCCATCGCCGAGCGCCTCGGGTTGCCGGGTCCGATCGTGGCCGATGCCCGCTCGCGCCTGACCGATGAGCAGCAGGCGTTCGAGGAGACACTGGCTTCGATCAAGGCCACTCAACTCGAAACAACCGACGCCCTGGCCGAGGCAAGGCTTGCCGAGGAACGGGCACGGACGGCACTCGCTGCGGCCGAGGACGAACGGCGCCGCGCCAAACGGGAGCGCGACGAGTCTGTCAAGACGGCCCGCGACGAAGCGGAGCGCATGATCGCAGAGGTGCGGGCCGAAGTGCGCGGCATCCGGCGCAAGCTGGAGCGCGAAACGGTCACTCAAAAGGGCCTAGACGAGGATCTGGAGCGGGCGAATGCGCAGATGGACCGTCTACCGACCTTCGCCGATGCCGAGCCGGTGCGGCGCAACCCTTCAGCAGAACCGATCCAGTGGCGCATCGGCATGCGGGCGCGGACCGTGACGGCCGGTGCCGAAGGGCGCATAGCGGCGCTCGAAAAGGGCGGGCGGCGTGCGACGCTCGAGGCCGGCGGGTTCCGGATCACGGTTGCGGTGGAGGATCTGGAGCCGGCCGTCGGCGGCGATCCTGAGGCCAGCCGGCAGACCTCGCCGGCGGGCTCGCGGGCCTCGCGCCCCGCACTCCCACCGCGTGGCGACCCCATGCCCTCATCCGCCTCCCGGCTGCAGCTCGAGCGGGCTCGAACAGTAGCGTCGTCCCTCGACCTGCGCGGGGCCACGGTCCAGGAAGCTCTCGAAGTCCTGGACCGCTACCTCGACGACGCGTCACTCGCCGGTCTGGACCAGGCCACGATCATCCACGGCATGGGTACGGGCGCACTCCGCGACGCCGTTCGCGAACACGCCGGAGCACACCCGCTCGTCAAGTCGTGGCGGCCCGGCGGCCGGGGCGAGGGCGGCGACGGAGCCACGATCGTCGAGCTGTAGTGCGCCGCGGTCCGTCGCGGGATGCGACAATCGGCCGCGAGGGCGCCGTCATGTGGCAGCGCCACTCGCAGGAGGAGCGATTGAGCTTGGCCACGCGCCATACGGCCCGGATCGATGTATCGGCGGCGCTTCATCTCGTCGATGCGACGGGCTGGGAGCCATCCGCCTGGGACGATCTGGCCGTCCGCAGCCCGATGGGCGAGGCGTTCCAATCGCACGCCTGGGGAGAACTCAAGCGGGGCCTCGGCTGGACGCCGCTGCGGTATGTCTTCGAACTCGAGGACCACCCGGTCGCAGTCGTCTCGATTCAGGAGCGACCGTTGCTCGGCCGCCGTGCCGGTCCCATGGGCCGCTACCGCATCCACTACGCTCCGCGCGGCCCGATTCTGCTCAGAACGGATCCGGAGGCGATACAGGCGGCACTCACCGGATTGCGCCGGGTGGCCCGCGTCCGCCACTCGGCCACGCTGACCGTGGACCCGGCCTGGGAGGAGGGGAGTGACCTCGAGGCCGCGCTGGGCCGGTCTGGCTTCCATCGCGCGGCCCGAGACGTCCAGGTGTCGAGAACGGCCATGATCGTGCCTCTGCAGCCGTCTGAGGCGGCCCAGCGCGAGCTTCTCGGCCACACCACCTACGCCGACGTGGCGCGAGCCATGTCGTTAGGCGTGACAACCGAGCGGATCGACATGTCAGCGGATGAGGCGCGCGAAGCGGCGCTCGCCGAGTTCTACGAGATGCACGCGGCGACTGGCAAGCGCGAGGGGTTCATCGTCCGCGACCGCGAATACGAGCTGGAACAGTGGCGGCGGCTTGGCCAGGCGCAGGTCGCAAGCCTTTGGTTCGCCGGCCTCGCCGGCGCCCGAGACACGGGCGCGCTGCTCCTGCACAGCGGGTCGGTGCTGGTGTACTTCGCCGCAGGATCGCGCGAGGGCGCCGACATGCGCCGAACCCGCGCCAACCACTTGCTGCAGTGGCAGATCATCCGCTGGGCAGCGGAGGCCGGCTTCACGGGCTACGACATGGGCGGCGTTGACACTCAGTCGGCGCCGGGCGTGCCCCACGACGAGTCCCATCCGCTCTGGAATCTGTACCTGTTCAAGCGCCGCTTTGGGGGACGGCCCGTGGTGCGCCTGCACGCCCAGGAGTACGCCCAAAATGCGCTGCTGGGCACGGCCTGGCGGCTGGCGCGACGGTTCCGATGAGCGAAGACAGGCCCACGCCACCCGGGTCGCCGCGAATGGGCGGATGGCGGCCGCGCAACCTGGTTCCGGCCCGCTTCCGGGGCTCGCCACCGGCCGCCGTGGCGCCGGACCCGATTGCGCCGCCGTCGATGTTGGTCCTGGCAACAGCCCCCGAACCGGCCGAGTCGCCTGAAGAGCCGGCGGCGGGACTCGAGCCCATGGCGCCCGTCGATCCGGCCGGGACCCTGGAGGCCGAGGCGCTCAACGAGCCGGCGCCGTCAACGTCGGCCCTCCGACCGGACGACGAGGAGTACGTCCCGTTCGTGCCCAGCGTGCCGCTCAAGATCCCATCGACAGCCACGGCCCTGGCCAGCACCGATCTCGGCGGCGACATCGTCCTGGCGGCCGATGCCGCGTCTACCGACCTGGCGACCAGTTCGATGGGGCGCCTGGGCGGTCGGGCCATCGCCATGGCCGCGGTGGTCGTGGTGCTGGGGGTCGTGATGTCGCGGATCCTCGGTTGGGGCCGGACGGCAGTGTTCGCGGCTGAGTTCGGCGCCAAGAGCCCCGACCTCGATGCATTCGTCCAGGCTTTCCGGATTCCCGACACGCTCTTTCAGCTTGTCGCCGCCGGAGCGATCGGATCGGCTCTGGTTCCCGTCGCATCGGAACTGATCGCTCGCGGCGAGGATGAGCGAGCGCGCAGGCTCATCTCGACGATGGTCAACCTCATGGTCCTGATCATCGCCCCGCTCGCAGCAATCACCTTCCTGCTCGCGCCGGTGCTGGTGCCGATCGTCACGCCGGGATTCGCTTCCGATCCACACAAGATGCAGACCACCATTGCCCTGACGCAGCTGATGCTGCTATCGCCGATCCTGCTTGCCGTGGGCGCGGTGATGGCCGCCGGCCTCAACTCTCTCGGGCTGTTCGGTTGGTCTGCCCTGGCCCCCAACGTTTACAACCTGGTGATCATCCTGGCCGCAGTCATACTCACGCCCTTCCTGGGAATCCAGGCCCTTGCCATCGGTGTCATCCTCGGTGCGCTTGGTCATGTCTTGACACAGGCAAGGCCCTTCGCGTTGAACCACCTCTATGTGGCCGCGATGGATCTCCACGATCCGGCCGTCCGCGAAACGCTCCTGCTGATGGCTCCTCGTGCATTGGGGCTCGGGGCCTCGCAGCTTGTGTTTCTGGTGTACGGGGTCTTCACCTCGACCGGGGCAACGGGCGACCCTTCGACCTTCTACTACGCATTCACCGCCCTTCAAATCCCAGTGGGTTTGGTCGGCGTGCCGTTGGGCATCGTGCTTTTACCGCCCCTGTCACAGGCTTTCGCTTTGGGTCAGCACGACCGCTTTGGCAGACTGGTCGACCAATCGTTACGACTGCTCTTGTTCGTCGTGATACCGATCACCGGCCTGATGGTCGCGCTCGCGGGGCCGACCATCGCCGTGCTCTACCAATACGGCAAGCTCGATGCGAACGGGGTGGCGGCAATCGTCCCGGTGTATCTGGTTTTCCTGGTGGGCCTGATAGCTCACGTCCTGATTGCACTCCTCGCGCCGATCTTCTACGCCGGAAAGGACACCCGAACGCCCGTCTCAGCGGCCCTCGTGGCAGTGGCAGTGGATATCGGCGCCGCGATCGTCCTCTTCCCGTTGCTGCACCTCCAGGGCCTCGCTCTGGCCATCGGCCTCGGCGCGTGGGTCGAGGTGCTGATGCTCGTGACCAGGTTGGAGCGGAGGATCGGCTTCGACCTGCGGCCGCTGGCCCGCCACTCCATCTCGTTCGCCGGCGGCGCCGTCGTGGCCTCCGCGGCGGCGTTCCTGACGGCCAGGTTCGTGGAGCAGCACTCGACCGGAACGGCTTCGTTCGTTGGCCGGCTTGCCGAACTGGCGCCGGCGGGACTCATCGGGCTGGCCATCTACGCGGCGTGGGTGCGTCTTTTCCGCCTGCCGGAGCTCGGTGCCGCAATACAACTTGCTCGGACCGTCGTCGGCCGGGGGAAGGCAGCACCGGAAGACCAGCTCGACGACTAGCGAACCGCCCGACCGGATCGTCAGTGGCGGCCAGTATGCCCCGAACGACGGCCCGGACGCGCCCTGCCGATCCGACGAACCGCGAAGAGCGGCAGCGGGATCAGCGGCAGAGCCGCCGGCGTGGGCGACGGTGACGGCTCAGGAGTCGGCGTCGTCGTGGGCACGGGAGTGGGCACCGGCGTCGGGGCGGCTGTAGGAGGCGCGGTTGGTTGGAGCGTTGGCGTCGGCGTCGGTGTCGGCGTGGCGAGTGGCGTCGGGGTGGCGAGTGGCGTCGGTGTCGTGCTCGGCGTGGGCGGCGGCGTACCGGTGTTCGAGGTGCAGTAGTCGGTCGGCGCAAAGTCCGCGCCCCACGTCCGACCGAAAGGGGTCCAGAAGCCGGTCTGGTAGAAGTACATCGTGGCCCCGTTGTTGGGCCCGCCTCGAACCCCGACGCCTTGTTTCGCCCGGGCTATCCAGATGTCGTCGTACTTCTGCCAGTCGGGATGGTCCTGGCTCGTGTCGACCTGGCTCAGGTCCAGGTAGCCCTTCGTGTCCTGCACCCCCGGGCAGTCGTACGTCCATAGCTTGTTAGTGGTCGTGTCGATCTGGAAGGAAGTCTTCGTCGTATCGACCTGAGACGGCACGAATCCGTTGACGAAGACCTCGCGAACGGTCGTGGTGGTGTACGGCCCGGGAAGCATGCCGCTGTAGGCATCGACAGTCGCCCAGGTCACGCCGTCTGGCTGCTTGAAGTCGACCACCGGCCTGCCCGCCGTCACTTCCTGCATGAACGCGTGCCAGATCGGTGCGGCCATCTCGAGCGACATGACGCTGTGGCCAGGAGCGTGGTCGCTGTTGCCGGCCCAGACGCCAGCCACGATGGCCGGTGAGTTTGGATCGGTAGGCGGCGCCACGTAGCCCATGGCGAAGAGGTCCTCGGTCTGGTCGCTGGTGCCGGTCTTGAGCGTGGCCGGTCGCCGGGTGCTGCCCTGCATGACCATGTACTGGCTCCACCAGTTGTTCTGGGCCGGATCGGTATTTCCGGCCAGGATGTTGGTCATTACGTACGAAGCTGCCGGGGTCGACGGGTGGGTGACCACCGCTGCCGGCACCGTCACAGGACTGCCCTTGGAGTCGGCGATCGAAAGGATCACGTTCCGGTGGACCAGGGTTCCACCATCCGCGATAGCGCCGTAGGCGGACACCAGGTCTGCCGGATGCACTTCGAGGGTGCCGATGCCGATCGAGACGCCCGGGTTCGACCCCGCGGGGAAGGTCAGCCCAAAGTCCTCGGCGCGCTGCATCAGGTGGCTCACGCCGTTGATCGACGCGGCCTTCACAGCCGGGATGTTCAGCGAGTACTGGAGCGCCTCACGCAGCCGCACGGGGCCGCGCTCGTAGCCGTCGGCGTCGTATGGGATGTAGGGATTGGCGTCCGTGCCGAAGTTAGTAGCCACGTCCATGAACAGCGACGCCGCGGTCAGCGAGCCGTCCTGGATGCCGACCAGGTAGTTGATCGGCTTGAACGATGAGCCCGGCTGGCGGCCGACACCCGACGAAAGAACGTCGAACTCGGGGTCGAAGTAGTCCTGGCCGGCCTTCGCCGGATCCTTGACGGTCGTGCCGTAAAAGTCCGCGCTGCCTACGTAGGCCAGAACCTGACCGGTTCGATAGTCCACGGCGATGAGGGCGCTGTTGTGGATGTTGCCGGTGCGAAGCCCGGTCGAACTCACACCCGTCGGGTTGGGTCCGATGATGCGGTAGTAGTCGTAAGCGTCCGACTTCGCCGTGATGCCCAGGTCGGCGAGATAGGCGATGTCGGCGTCCAGACCGCCGGCTTGATTCGGTCCGAACGTGTAGGCCTTAACCCACTTCTCCGCCGTTGCTTGCATCGAGACGTCCAGCGAGGTTATGACCTTGTAGCCGCCCGTGTCGACGGCGGCGCAGTTGCCCGGGTCGGTGCCCTGGCCGCACAGCAGATCCGCGAGCTGCTGGCGCACGATCAGGTCGAATTGCGGGGCGATCATCCGGGGTTGCTGAGCGGGATGCAGCACGACCGGCTCGGACTCGGCGGCGAGGATTTGCGCGTCGGTGTACTCGCCCTTCAGCAGGCCGTACAGGTTGTTGAGCCTCATCTCCTCCAGGACGGTGTTGCGGCGTTGCACGATCGGGCGAGATGCAGGCACCAACAGGCTGCCGTCGTCCTGTTCCACGGCGTTCGCGACCAGGTCGTAGGCCGATGGCGCCTGCAGGGTCGCGGCCAGAATCGCCGCCTGCGCGATGGTCAGCTTACTGAGATCCGTTACTCCGAAGTAGCCCTGTGCGGCGGCGGCGATGCCGTAGCTCTGGTTTCCGTAGAAGTTGAGGTTCAGATAGGCGGTAATGATCGACTGCTTGCCCGCGTCGCCCGGGAACTCCTGGGTCAAACGGACCGACTGGATGATCTCCTTGATCTTACGATCGAGGGTGCTCGTCGAGGGCGGGAGCATGTTCGGCACGGACCTGACCAGCTGCTGCGTGATCGTGGATGCGCCACGCGGGGCGCCAGAGAGGGCGTCGCGAAGCGCGGACAGGATTGCCGCGGGATCGAAGCCGGTGTTCGTCCAGAACGTCTTGTCTTCGGTGCTAGTAGTCGTGTCGAGAACGACGTTCGGGATCTCCGCAAAGCTGAGCACGCGGCGATTCTCGGACCCGAAGGCCGCTAGCTGGTACTTGCCCGTCCGGTCGTACAACACCGTCTGCTGGTGGAAGTCGATATTCTGGAGGAGTGCCTTCGGGTCCTGCAGGTCCTTGCTGTACGCCGAATAGACCTCGACCGTGCCCGCGAAGGCGACCATGCTCAGCGCAAAGAACATGCCGAGGACAAAAAGGGGCAGGACGGCGGCGATGCGTCCGCCGGCGCCGACGCCGGGACGCCGGGAGCCCGATCGATTGCGACGATGCCGTTCGCGCCGGGCGAGACTGGTCTTCATGGCGGCTCGCAAGATAGCATAGGTAGACAGGCAGGCTTTCCACCCCATCCCGCCGGGCCTCGGACGGGCAGACGCCGCAGTGCGTGACGACAAGGAGCCGATGACCGCAATGACGCTGGCAGGCAAGACCGACGGCCCCGATCACCCGCCTGCGGCCGGGCTGCCCGGCCTGCTCGGCGAGCTCGAATGGCGGGGGATGCTGCACTCCACCAGCAGCGGACTGGCCGAGCGGCTGGCGACAGGGAAGCCGATCAAAGGCTACAACGGCTTCGATCCGACGGGCACATCCCTCCACATAGGCAGCCTGGTCCCAATCTTCGGCCTCATCCACTTGCAGCGAGCAGGCGGTACGCCAATCGTGCTCGTGGGCGGCGGGACGGCCATGATCGGCGATCCATCCGGTCGATCGTCCGAGCGACTGCTCCTCAGCCGGCCCACGGTCGAAGAGAACATCTCAGGCATCCAGAGCCAGCTGACAAGGTTCCTCGATTTCGACGGGCCCAATGGCGCCGAAGTCGTGGACAACTACGAATGGCTGAGCTCCTACTCGTTGCTTCGCTTTCTGCGCGACATCGGCAAGCACCTCACCGTGCCATACATGCTCGCCAAGGATTCTGTCCAGATCCGTCTCGATGCCGGTCTGAGCTTCACCGAATTCAGCTACATGCTCTTGCAGGCGGCCGACTTCCTGCACCTCTACCGCGTCGGCGGCGTGGAACTGCAGATGGGCGGCGCGGATCAGTGGGGCAACATCACCGCCGGCCTGGAACTGATCCGCAAGGAGTTCGGCGCCGGCGACGGGCAGGATCTCGCCTACGCGCTGAGCTACCCGCTGCTGACCAACCCGAGCGGCGAGAAGTTCGGCAAGACCGCCGCGGGCACGAGCGTCTGGCTCGATCCGGCCAAGACCAGTCCGTTCAGGTTTTACCAGTACTGGCTGGACGCGGACGATCGCGACATGGGCAAGTACCTGCGCACGTTCACCCTGTTCGACCGGGCGAAGATCCTCGACCTGGAGGCCCAGCAGGCGGCTCACCTCGAGACTCGCGTAGCCCAGAAGGCCGTCGGCTACGACCTGACGGCCCGCGTTCACGGCGAAGATGCGGCCCGCAACGCCGTCCGGCTGAGCGAGGCGGCATTCTCCAAGGAGCCGATCCGGGACCCCGAAGTGCTGGACGGTCTGCACCGGGAGATCGATGGCTTCGTTTTCACGGCCGAGGACGTCGCCGGCGGTGCTCTGCGGTTGGCCATAGCCAGCGGTCTGTACGCTTCCAACGGCGAAGCGCGACGGGCGATCAGCCAGGGGGGTCTGTCGATCAACGACGAGCGACTGAAGGCTGCCGATGACGCCGTCCCGGCGCCGATCGATGGGCGCTTCCTGGTGCTACGCGCGGGCAAGAAGAGCGTCCGCGTCGGGCGGCTGAAGGGCTAAGGGGGGAGGCCGGACTCGGCCCAGCTCCGCAGTGAGGGCCTGAAGCATGCCGTGGCCGTTGATCATCCTCGTTCTCTGGATCTACGGCGCGGTCGTGGTCGCATCGGGACTGGGCTGGAATAGCTACGACTGGCGCCGCTCGGTTCTTATGGCGCAGCGAATCGCGCCACTGGCTCTGTTCATCTGGTTCGCGTACTGGGGCTGGGGGTCCATCGCCGGGACGTTTACCTCGTGGCCCGCCCATCTCGACACCATTGGGATCGACGGCCGCCTCTACTACCGGGCAGCAGTCGCGTACCTGGCCGGCGGAGATCCGTGGCAGGCCTACACCGTGACGAACACCTGGCCGCCGGGCCCCGGCCAGGCCCACTTCCTGTTCACCGGACCGCCGCCCACCGTGCTGGCCTTTGTCCCATTCACGTGGATACCTGAGACCCCGTTCGTCATCGGCTGGTTTGGGCTCTCGATCGCCGCGGCGATCTACACGCTTCGACGGCTGCGACTGCCTGTCTGGTGGATGCTGTTCCCGCCGATGATGCAGGGCCTGCTCGTGGCCAATCCACAGGTCGTCTGCCTGGCCCTCATGCTGGCAGGCTCCAGCTGGCTTCGAGCCCTGGCGGCGCCGATGAAGGCCTATGCCGTCATCCCGATGGTGGGTATGCGCCAGTGGCGCGCTCTTGCGATCCTGGCCGTCGCGGGCGTGGTGTCTGTGATCCTGTGCTGGCCGCTGTGGTCCCGATATGCCACCGAATTCAAGGCCAATTCGACCTGGCTGGTTGGGGCGACGGATGGTGGCTGGTCGGCCGCCCGCGAGCCGCTTCTATGGGTTCTAGCCGCGATCCTTCTTGCGATTCTTGCCGTCACGAACTGGCGCGACGCCGGCTGGCTGGCTGTGCCTACGCTCTGGCCCGCGTCGGAATTCTTCTACGCCACGTTCGCTCTGCCGCTGCGGTCCCCGTGGCTTGCGGCCGTCTTGGCGACGAGCAACCGCGCCCGGTTCCCTACCATGTCCCAGATCCTGGTCGCGTATCTCGCCGTCCGTGTTGTGCAAGACGTATGGCGACGGCTGGGACGACGGCTGGTTGCGCGAGCGCGGGTCGAGAACGGCGATGGGCGCGACGCGGCTGGCGCCGCCGATGCTTTCGCGGTCGAATAGGTCGCCGTCGCGCGCCGGCCCTGGTCTCGTTCGGCGGGCTAAGGCTTGTGGCGCTCCCGAAGATGAGCAATGACTGCGGCTGGAGGGAGGTCGCGTTCGCGGAGAAGGACCAGCGTGTGGTAGAGCAGGTCGGCCACCTCGCCGGCCAGAGCGTCGCGAGTGGCGGCTCGTGAATCTGGCGGGGCAGTGGCGTCGTCCTTGGCAGCCATGAGTACTTCGGTGGCTTCCTCAGCAACCTTACGGGCCGGGGAGTCGACGCCGCCCGCCAGCAGCCGGGCAGTATAGGAAGCAGCCGGATCGGCGTTGGCGCGCCCGTCGATAGTCGACCACAACGTCTCGAGCCACTCGAAGCCCTGGCCGGGGAGGGGGGTGGCCGCTCCCCGTTCCGTGGCGGCAGAGGCCGGCGCCGCCGGCGTCGCCATGGCCCCCGCTGGGTCGAAGCAACTGCGTGTGTTTCGGTGGCACGTCGGTCCGGTCGCGTTCACCTGCAGGAGCAGCGCGTCGCCATCGCAGTCGATCGCGACGTCCAGCAGCCGAAGCACGTTGCCGCTCGTCTCGCCCTTGCGCCAAAGCCGGTCGCGAGATCGCGAGTGGAAGTGGAGATCGCCCGTTGCCAGAGTGGCGGCGAGCGCCTCGGCGTCCACGTATGCCACCATCAGCACGCGGCCGTCGGCGGCGTCCTGGACAACCGCCGGCACGAGACCGGATGGTCCCCAAACCACGTCCTCTTCGGCGACGACCACCTGCTTGCCGATCATGCGGTCTGCTCCTCGATGCGGCGGACGGGCAACCCCGCCGCGGCCATGGCCGCCTTGACGTCGGCGACTGAGAACATGCGGCGGTGGAAGATCGACGCCGCAAGAACCGCGTCGGCCTTACCGTCGCGCACGGCCGTGACGAAGTCAGCGGGCCCGGCCGCGCCACCCGACGCGATCACCGGCACCCGGACACGAGTCGCGATCTCGGCCAGCAATTCCGTGTCGAAGCCGCTGCGCGTCCCGTCGCGGTCCATCGAGGTGACGAGCAGCTCGCCGGCTCCGAGAGCCACCGCCCGCGTGGCCCATTCGATGGCATCGAGGTCGGTCCTACGCCGCCCTCCGTGAGTCACCACTTCCCAGCGCTGTTGCGCGCAGTCCTCGCGCGGCAGGCGCCGGGCGTCGATGGCGCAGACCACAGCCTGGCTTCCGAATCGTTTGGCGCACGCGGTCAGTAGCGCTGGCTCGGCGACGGCCGCGGTGTTGAACGAGACCTTGTCGGCGCCAGCTCGCAGGACGTCGCGCATCTCCTCGACGCTGCGCACGCCGCCGCCGACGGTCAGCGGCACGAAGGCCCGCGATGCCGTCCGACGGACCACTTCCAGCATGGTTCCGCGACGCTCGTGAGCGGCGGTGATGTCGAGGAAGACTATCTCGTCGGCGCCCTCGTGGGCGTAGCGCTCGGCCAGCTCGGCCGGGTCGCCCTCGTCGGTCAGATTCAGGAACTTGGTGCCCTTGACGACGCGGCCCTTGTCGACGTCGAGGCAGGGGATGACGCGGCGGGCCAGCATCACGCCACCTCGCCGGCGGCGGGCGCGGCCACGGACCCCGGTGGGCGCCTCGCGGCAACGAGGCCTACGAAGTTCGACAGCACCCGAAGCCCGGCCTCCGACGACTTCTCGGGGTGGAATTGCAGCCCGAAGAGCGAGCCCTGCGCGACAGCGCTTGCGAATGGCCGGCCGTGCGTCGTCCGCGCAATGACGACACTCTCGTCGGCCGGAGCCGGTGCGAACGAGTGCACGAAGTAGAAGTACGAGCCGGCGGGGACGCCGTCGAACAGCGGGTGCGGTCGGGCGGCCTCCACCGAGTTCCAACCGATGTGCGGCAGCGTCGGAGCTTCTTCGAGCGCGACCGTTCGGCCCGCCAGCAGGCCAAGCGTTTCGACGCCGCCGCCTTCGTCGCTGGAGTCGAACAGGATCTGGAAGCCCAGGCAGATGCCGAGACATGGCCGCCCGGCCCGGATCCAGTCGCGCAGCGGCTCCAGCAGACCACGCTCTCGCAGGTGTTCCATGGCCGAACCGGCGGCGCCCACACCCGGCACCACTATCGCGTCCACCCCTGCCATCTCCGACGGCTCGGCGGCCACAACGACATCGGCCCCGACGGCGGCCAGGGCCTTGGTAATGCTGACCATGTTCGCGGCGCCGTAGTCGAGGACGGCAACGCGAATCGGACCGCTCATCCGAGCGTGCCCTTTGTGGAGGCAGGCCCCTGGCGTCGCGGATCCACCGTGACGGCCGCGCACAGCGACCGGCCGAGCGCCTTGAACGCGGCCTCAGCCAGGTGGTGGTCGTTGCGGCCACGGCCCTTGACGTTGAGCGTCACGCCGCCGGCGCGGGCGAACGACTCGAGGACATGTTCGATCAGCTCGAGCGGGAGCTTTCCGGCGCGCTTGCCACGGAACGGCAGGTCAACCACCGCATACGGCCGGCCGCCGACATCGACGACGGCCGTGGCCACGGACTCGTCCATCGGCACGGCGGCGTCGCCGAACCGGGCGATGCCGGACCGATCGCCCAGCGCCTGAGCCAGGGCCGCTCCCAGCAACAACGCCACGTCCTCCACGGTGTGATGTTCGTCGACCACCAGGTCGCCGGTCGCGGCAATGTCGAGGTCGAAGAGGGCATGGTGGGCCAGCGAGTTGAGCAGGTGGTCGAAGAAGCCGACCCCGGTCTCGATATTCGTCTCGCCCGTCCCGTCGAGTTTCAGCGTCAGCGTGATCTGAGTTTCCTTGGTGGAGCGGGCGACGGTCGCCCAGCGGGGTCCGGACGCAACGACGGTGCCGATGCTGCTCATGCGGGGATCCCTCTGGCTGCTTCGATGAGTCGGTCGTTCTCCTCGGCTGACCGGACGGTCAGCCGCAGGCAATCACCGAATGGATGGTCGGGGCCGAATGTGCGCGGGACGAGGCCGGCCCGAAGGAGCATCTCGGCTGCGCCCGTGGCGGCTTCGGCCGAGCTGAACCGGATGAGGATGAAGTTCGACTGCGACGGGTACGGCCGCCAGCCGAGGCCCGCGAGTTCGTGCAACAGCCTCTGGCGCTGCTCGCCGATTCGTGCGACGTTGGCCGCGGCGAGTTCGGGCCGCGACAACGAGGCAGTTGCGAGGGCTGCCGAAACTGTGCCGACCGACGCCGGCGCTCGATACGACAGGATCGGCGCAAGCGTCTCCGGGCGGGCGATGCCGAAGCCGACTCTCGCGCCGGCCAGAGCGTGGGCCTTACTCAGCGTCCGGACCACCACGAGTCGCGGGTAGTCGAACCGGAGCGGCAGCACCGTCCGGCCGACGAACTCGGCGTACGCCTCGTCCACGGCCACGACCGGGGCCTGACGACCGTCGCGCCTCGCGTCCGACTCCAGCCGGGCCAAAAAGGCGCCGATCCGCTCGGGCGGCTCCGAGGCGCCGGTAGGGTTGTTCGGCTCGCAGAGCCAGACGAGTCGGGCCGTACGGGCGGCCTGGGCCAGAGCCGAAATGTCGAGGCCGAATGCCTCGTCCGAGCCCAGGCGCGGCACCGCAACGACACTCGCCCCGCGCTGCTCCGAGACGATTCGGTACATCGCGTATGTCGGCTCCGCGATCACGGCCACGGAACCCTCACGCAGCGAGGCGCGGGCGATCAGGTCCAGCGCCTCGTCCGCTCCGGCAGTGGGTAGCAGTTCGTCCGGCGCCACGCCGTAGAACTCGGCTGCTGCGGCAACCAGCGCCGCGTAGTCGCTCGGCGGGTACTCGCTCAGCGCAGGATCGAACGAACCGGCGAGGACGTCGCGCAGGTCCGGCGGCACCGGCGAGGTGTTCACGTCGAAGCGCACGATCGACTCGCGCGCCAGGCCGTACTTGGCGCAGAGGAAGTCCGTCGTAAGCTCCCAGACGTAAGTCGGCAGTGGCGCGGCAGGTGCGCTCATTCGGCGGCCTCGACTGCCGCGGTGTCCTCGCCTTCGAACCGCAGCTCGACGGCGCGCTTGTGGGCCATCAGGGCCTCCGCCTCCGCGACGGCCTCGACCGCGTCGCGGATTGTGGCGAGGCCATCGCGCGTGATCCGCTGCACCTGGATGAACTTGCCGTAGCTCTCCGTCGACAGCGCGCCGCATGAACGGGCCAGGCCGCCGGTGGGCAGAACGTGGTTGGCTCCCGACGCGTAGTCGCCGGCCGACTCGGGAGCGTAGGGCCCCACGAAGAGCGATCCGGCGTTCCGCAGGCGCGCCACTGCCTCTTCCACGTCATCGACGACGACGGAGAGGTGTTCCGGGGCGTAGGCGTTCACGAAGTCGAGGGCCGCGTCGCGGTCCGATGCAAGCACGACAAGCGCTCCGTCGCCCAGCGACCGCTCCAGGATGGCGCGCCGGGCCGCGGTCTCCAGCTGCCGTCCCAGCTCCACCTCGACCCGGGCGGCAAATGGCGAGTCCCAGGTGACGAGCAGGGCAGGGGAGTCTGGGCCGTGTTCCGCCTGCGAGAGGAGGTCCGAGGCGACGTGCCCGGGATCCGCGGTGGCGTCTGCCACGACCATCACTTCGGACGGTCCTGCGGGCAGGTCGATGCCGCACTCGCCGAAGACCTCGAGCTTGGCCGCGGTCACCCAGGCGTTGCCGGGGCCGACGATGCGGTCGACCGGCTCTATGCCAGCCGCGGGCAGACCGTACGCCAGCGCCCCGACCGCCTGTGCGCCGCCAGCGACGATGAACTGATCCACTCCGACGAGGCCCGCCGCACCGAGTAAAGTCTGGTTCAGGCCGCCCTCCGCGTCCGCAGGGGAAGCCACGACGACGCGCCCCACTCCGGCGACTTTGGCCGGCACGACGCCCATCAGCAGCGAGCTGGGATAGGCCGCGGAACCGCCCGGGGCGTAGACACCGACACTCGCCAGTGAGACCCAGCGCCGCTCGATGTCCACTCCCGGCACGATGGTCGTGGTCCGTGTCTCCGGCAGCTCCGTCTCGGCGAAGCGTCGGATGTTATCGATCATCTGCTCGAGACCGGACCGGATGCGCGGCGGCAGTGCGTCGCGCGCGGCCTCCATCTCGGCCCGACTGACCAGCAGCGAACCGTCGGCTCGACCGCCACCGCAGCGGCCGTTCGCCTCGCGGACGGCGGCGTCGCCGCCCGCCTTGACCGCGGCCAGGATGGCGCGGGCCTCCTCGCGAACCCGCGGGTCGGGCACGGCACCGCGGCGGACGAGTGCTCGAACCTCGGCGGCAACGGCAGGTTCGGACGCGGCACGGGCCAGCTCCAGGCGGCGGAGGCTAACGGCGGGGATTGTCATGGCACGAGCTTCTCGATGGGCAGGATGAGAATGCCGGACGCGCCGGCAGCCTTGAGACGCGGCAGCAGGGACCAAACCGCATCGGCGTCCACGACCGAATGGATGGCGATCATGCCTTCGTGCGCCAGCGGAATCACCGACGGCGACTCCAGGCCGGGCAGAAGGGCCTCGAGCTCGGCCGCCTTGGCAACCGGGGCGTTCATCATCAGGTACTTGCGATCGCGCGCAGCCAATGTGGCGCTCAGCATCGTCTGGATCGAGTCGACCACCTCGGCCCGGTCGGTAAGAGCGGCCGCGTTCGCGAGCACCACCGCCTCCGAGGCGAAGATCTCTTCGATCGGCCGCAGCCCGTTGACGACCATCGTGGATCCCGTTGAGACCAGATCGACGATCGCCTCGGCCAGGCCGAGCCTGGGGGCTACTTCGGCCGCACCCGAGACAGGGATGACCTCGACCGGAATGCCGCGTCCCTCGAAGAAGCGTTTCGTCAGGTTCATGTGCGAGGTCGCGACTCGGAGGCCTGCCAGATCCTCGGCGGCCCTGTAGGGCGAGTCGTTGGGGACCGCGATGGTGAGGCGGCAGCGGCCATAGCCCAGGTTGTGCACTTGCGGCACGTTTGTACCCGACTCGGCGACCAGATCAAGGCCCGTGACCCCAAGTTCGGCAACGCCGTCGCTCACGAATTCGACGATGTCATTGGTCCGCACGAACAGTATGTCCAGGTCGAAGTTCTGGACATGGGCAACGAGCGCCCGTTCACCGGCTTCGAAAATCAGCCCTGCGTCTCGGAGCAGTCGGACCGTCGGCTCGACCAGTCGACCCTTGTTCGGAATGGCCAGGCGCAGACGGCGGGTCATCGATTCCTCTCGGCAGTAGCAGGTTTGACGGCGCGAAGCCGCCCGAGTGCTTTGGTGTAGCCGCCCTCGCCGTGATGGAGCCATTGGGCGATACGGGTGATCGTCGCCGTGCTGGCGCCGGTCCGGCTCGAGATCTCGGCGTAGTGCATGCCCTCGTCGAGCAGTCTCGCGACCGCCCAGCGCTGGGCCATGTCGTGCAACTCACCGAGCGTGCACAGGTCGCGGAAGAAGGCAGAAGCCTCGTCGGCCGTCTCGAGACGAAGAATCGCCTCGAACAGCTCGGCGGCGGCCTCGCTGCGCCAGGCTTCCATTGCGGTCATCGTCGTTCCTCGTTGGTGCGCGTTGCAGGGCGCCGCACGTCGACGTGTCCCGGCCCCTACTGGTGTAGTAGCATAGTAGCATGATACAACGTCCGCAACCGCCCACATCCGGCGGCTTCCAGTTGCTCCCCGCCATCGACCTCCGCGGTGGACAGGTGGTCCGGCTATCCGAAGGCGATTTTGGCCGGGAAACGGTCTACGGCATCGAACCGGCGGAGGTGGCGCGGGGCTTCGCGGTCGCAGGCGTCCGATGGATCCACGTGGTCGATCTGGACGGAGCCCGTGACGGTACGCGCCGCCAGACCGACGCTGTCCAGCGGATCGTGGCCGCGGCGGGGGAGCAAGTGGCGTGTGAAGTAGCGGGCGGCCTGCGCGACGAGGACGCGGTCGCTGCCGTGCTCGCGGCCGGCGCTGCCAGAGCGGTCGTCGGGACCGCGGCGCTGCGCGACCCGGCGCTGGTCGCCCGCCTGATCGACCGTTTCGGCCCTGAGCGGATCGCGGTCGCCCTCGACGTGCGCGACGGTCTGGCGGTCGGTCAGGGCTGGGTACCCGGTGCATCCGGCGTGCCCGCGGAAGGGGCGCTGGGCGTGCTCGCGGACCGCGGCGCACGCACCTTCGTCGTCACCGCCATCGAGCGCGACGGCCTCCTCAGCGGCCCCAACCTGGAATTGCTCGGACGCATGGTCGCTCTCGGCCGCGGCGAGATCATCGCCTCGGCCGGCGTCACATCGCTTGCGGACATCGCCGCGGTTCGTTCGATCGGCTGCGTCGGCGCGGTGATCGGCCGGGCAATCTACGAAGGCCGCCTGGACCTCGCCGACGCCGTTCGAGCCACTCAGGCTCCCTAGCAGGTCGAAGGCTGCTTCTGCCCGTAGTAGCGGCTGTCCGTTCCGAAGAGTTTCACCGAGAGCGGGGCTACCTTGCCCAGGTCCAGGCAACTCGTTGCGGCGGTCGCTGTCGCCGTTGAGACGCTGTACGGCGGCCCAAGAACGTAGTTCGCGTAATTGGCCGACGGCACCGACTGTGCGAATTCCACCATGTCGGGAACCTGCGACGCCGGGAAGTTCGTATTGACCGAGGACCCGGCCGCATCCATCAAGCCCGGCAGCTTGGTGATCATCGCAGGCGTAGCCATCTTGTGGGCAACGGACGCGAGGACTTCCTGCTGTCTGGCGGCGCGCGCATAGTCGCTGTTGCCGGAGCCGTGGCGGGATCGAGTGTAGGCGAGGGCATTGCGACCGTTCAGATGGTGCGGACCGGCCGAGAGGGCGAACCCATACGGAGACCCGTCCATCCAGTCGTACGACGGATCGTTGATCGCCGAATCGTTGTTGACGTCTACTCCGCCTACCAGATCGATGATCTTCATAAACGCGCCGAGATCCATCACTCCGTAGTAGTTGATCGGCACGCCCACGAGGTAGCCGATTTCCTTGACGAGGGTCGTCAGAGGATCGTCAGGCGAATCCAGCCAGCCGTTCTTGACGTATGTCGGAATGGAGTTGATCTTGATGTGGCCCGTGCCACCGAAGTAGAGGGGATAGCCCGACGAGTCGCGCGGGACGCTGACCATGGCGATCGTCTTCGCTTTCGTGTCGACGCTGACGACCATGAGCGAGTCGTACAGGTGCTGAGCGCGGGTGGAGTACTGGTCCACGCCAGCCAGCAGAACCGTGATGCGCGAACCGGTCGGAGCGACAGCAGCCATTTCTGCGCCATTGCCGCCGTTGTCGAAGATGTTTACGTCCATCTGGTAGGCCGAGAGAAGGTACGAAGCGCCCACGATGTGCATCGCCACGATGGCGACTACCAGCGGGGCGAGGGCCATACGTTCCGTGAAACGGCCCTTCAGGCGCACGTCGGCCGATCCGTAGGCATGAAGGACGGCAAGCAACCGCCACAAGCCCAGGACTACGACTGCGACGAGTACCGCCCCGGCGACATGAGGGTCCAGGAGCCGCGCGATCATGACGGCTGCGCCTCGGCGAGCCTCATAGAGGGTCACCGCCGCGAGGGCGAGAACCGGAAGGGTGAACAGCAGCGCGGCGCGCCGACGGCGCGCGTAGTACTGGCCGAGACCGGGCCAGACAAACGAGAGGAGGGCGGCCAGCGAGGGAGAGACTGGTCTCCGTCGCTCCGCGTAACCGGAGTCTTGCACGACAAAACCACTCTAGCATTGCGGTGGGGAACGCTCTTCGGGACGCCCGAGACCGTCCAGGCGTTACGCCGGGCTCGCGCGAGGATCACCGAGCAACTGCGAAAGTTGGGGTGCTCGCGCAACGGCAACTTCTCAAGCGGCGGCCGACACGGCCGACGACTTCAGTGGAGGCGCTTGCTCGGGGCCGGTCTTCACGGGCTACGACCCCGGTCTCATGCGGCGTCACCCTGCGGTTCCATCCGATCCGGGCGCGAGTTACGGCCGTGTGCCCCATCGAACAGCCGCAGGCAGGCACGCGGGCCCCGCGCCGGCCGGTGCGGGGCCCGCTATTTATGTGCCGTAACGAGTCCCGTTCAGGAGTCGCGCCTGAGCGGCGATCCACTAGCTTGGTGGCGCGGCGCTACTCCTTGTGCGCGGCCTCCTGCGCCTTCTTGTGGGCCTCGATTACCTTCTCGGCTATGTGGGCCGGCACGTCCTCGTAGCGGTCGAGCGTGGCCGTGAATGTGCCGCGCCCACCGGTAAGTGAGCGAAGTTCCGTGGCATAGGTGAACAACTCCGCCTGGGGAACGCTGGCGGTGATGATCTGCATGCCGTCCTTGGTGTCCATACCCAGGACGCGTCCGCGGCGGCCGTTGAGGTCGCGGTTGACGTCGCCCATCGACGTTTCCGGAATGCGGATCTCGACCGTCATGATCGGCTCCATCAGGGCCGGCTTGCACTCGAGGACGCCCTGCTTGAGGGCCATCGAAGCGGCGATCTTGAACGACAACTCGTTCGAGTCGACCGCATGGAAGGAGCCGTCGTACAGGGTCGCCTTGAAGTCGCTGAGCGGATATCCGGCCAGGACGCCTTCAGCGGCCGCCTCGCGGATGCCCTTCTCGACGCCGGGGAAGAAGTTCTTCGGCACGGTGCCGCCGACGACGTGTTCGGCGAACTCGACGCCGCCGCCGTGGTTCGGCTCGATCTCGATCCAGACGTCGCCGAACATGCCGTGGCCGCCGGTCTGCTTCTTGTAGCGGCCGTGGCTCTGCGTCTTGCCGCGAATCGTTTCCTTGTACGGGACCCGGGGCGTCCTGGTCACGATCGCGGCGCCGAACTTGCGCTTAAGGCGCTCGCCCAGAACGGCTACGTGCGCATCGCCCATCGCGACCAGCACCTGCTCGCCGGTCTCCGACCGCTCGACACGCGCCGACGGCTCTTCCTCGAGCATGCGCTGGAGGGCGGTGCCCATCTTGTCCAAGTCGGCCTTCGTCTGCGGCTCGATGGCGACCTGCAACGTGGGGATAGGGAAGGAAAGCGGCGGCAATGTATAGGCCTGTTCGCGGGACGCCGAGAGCGTGTCGCCGGTGGCGGTCACGGTCAGCTTGGCCACCGCTCCGATCTCGCCGGCGTGGAGCTGGCCCACCGTCTCCTGATCCTTGCCATGAAGCAACAGCAGCTGTCCGATCCGCTCGGGCTCGCCGCGGGTCGAATTCCAGGCCTGGCCCTGACCCTGCAGCGTTCCGGACAGGATTCGCAGGAAGGTCAGCCGGCCGACGTACGGATCGGCGGTCGTCTTGAAGACGCGGGCCACGACCGGGCCGCCTGTCTCCTGGGCGATCTTGACTTCTTTGCCCTTGGAGTCCGTGGCCGCGATGTCGTCGAGCTCCGCTGGAGAAGGCAGGTAGTGTTCGATCGCGTCGAGGAGCGCCCGAACGCCGATGTCCTTCGCCGCACTGCCGACCAGAACCGGCGCCACCATGCCGGACCGGACGGCCTTGTGCAGGCAGGTTTCGAGCTCCTCGTCGGTGATCTGCTCGCCTTCGAGGTACTTGGTCATGACGTCGTCGTCGGCTTCCGACGCGGCCTCGATCAGCTGGTCCCGGCGAGTGGCGACTTCGCTGGCCAGGTTACCCGGGACCGGGACCTCGACTTCCTTACCGCCCTGGAGCTGATAGGCCTTGTTGTGGATCAGATCCACGTAGCCCGCGAACGACTCCGCAGCGCCGATGGCGACGTGCAGCGCCGCGACCTTCTGGCCGAAGGAGGTGCGCAGCGCGTCAACGGCGTTGGTCGGGTTGGCGTTCTCCCGCTCGCATTTGTTCAGGAAAAAGAGCGTCGGGCGGTTGTTGATGCGCGCCAGAGCCACTGCCGACTCGAGGCCCGCTTCGACGTGGCCGGACGCGTCCATCATCAGGACCGCGGCGTCCGTGGCCGCGAAGCCCTCGACGACCTCGGCCGCGAAGTCCGCGTATCCGGGAGTGTCGACAAGCTGGATTCTGGTTCCTTCGTGATCGAGACTCGCTACGGCGAGCGTCAGCGACTGCTTGCGCTTTTGCTCCTCGGGCTCGTAGTCGAGGCTTGCCGTGCCGTCGTCGACGCGGCCGAGCCGCGTGATCGCCCCGGCGTCGAAGAGGAGGCGCTCGGCCAGCGTCGTCTTGCCGGCGCCTGCGTGGGCGGCCAGGACGACGCTGCGAAGGTGGGGGAGGTCGACACTCTTGGTTGTCATCGGCTCATCGATCCTTTGGTGGCGGTCAGATCGGACAAGGGCGGCCGAAACCTCGAGGCCGCAGCCCGGCCATGATAGCCCCGGACGTGCGCGGCTGGCGCGGCCCT